>Ga0209347_1000399_pt1 | contig 116402 bp, 98 predicted proteins | sample AutmiccommuBRH23_FD_187382 | JGI IMG/M metagenome (GOLD analysis project Ga0209347, IMG submission 187382) | Deep subsurface microbial communities from Mt. Terri, Switzerland - Autotrophic microbial communities BRH/23 (SPAdes) (version 2) | ecosystem: Environmental > Aquatic > Deep subsurface >...
GCATGAAATGATCCATACCGGGCACGAGTTTGTGCTGTGCCTGGAGGGGGTGATTGACTACGGCGTGGAGGGGTCGAATTACCGTCTGGAGGCGGGCGACAGCCTGCTCTTCGCCGCTCATTTGCGCCATAACTGGGCCAACCCAGGCCCGAGCGTTGCCCGGGCAGCGATCGTGCTCAGCGCCTTTGAGCAGGGCGAACGCCCGAGCGAGTTCCATATCGCCGCAGGTCGCCCTCCCGAAGAAGATTAAGACAGTTTTTTTTGTAGGGTTTGTGTTCTCAAAGGGTATCTCGTGCAGATACCCTTTATTTTGTACCAATCCCCGTAGGTTAAGCTTCAGCTTGATCCTGCATACGCACGCTCAAGCTGAAGGCATGCTTATACAATAATCCACGCAGCCGTAGGTTAAGCTTCAGCTTGACCCTATACGGGCAGGCTCGTGCATACTCCACGGGTAAACAGATAATTTACGCAGCCGTAGGTTAAGCTTCAGCTTGACCCTGTGCGGGCAGGCTCGTACACACTCCACGGGTAAACAGATAATTTACGCAGCCATAGGTTAAGCTTCAGCTTGGCACTACGCAGGCAGGCGGACTGAAGTCCGCCCTACATGAGATCGTGCTATAATTTGGGCTTACCGCACGCGGAATGATCTCATGTCTTTGACGAATCGATCGCCTGAAGCGGAATGCTCAGGGCGATTTTCTATATGGAGGAGCAGCATGTATAAAACGCATACCTGTGGGGAACTGCGCGCCACGCACGCCGAGCAGGTGGTGACCCTGGCGGGCTGGGTGCACCGCCGCCGCGATCACGGCGGGGTGACTTTTGTGGACCTGCGTGATCGCTTTGGACTGGTGCAGGTGGTAGCCGACCCGGTCAGCGCGCCGGCCGCGCACGAAGCCCTGCTGGCGGTGCGCAATGAGTGGGTGATCCAGGTGCAGGGCACGGTACGCCGCCGCCCCGACGGCGCCGAGAACCCCAACCTGCCCACCGGCGAGATCGAAGTCAGCGCCAACGCCATCCAGGTGCTGAACCCGGCCAAGAACCCGCCTTTCCTGATCAATAAAGATGAGGAAGTGGACGAGAATATGCGCCTGAAATACCGCTACCTGGACCTGCGCCGGGACAAGATGCGCCACAACCTGGAGCTGCGCCACCGGGTGGTCAAGTTCATCCGCGATTACCTGGACGAGCGCGACTTTCTGGAAGTGGAGACGCCCATCCTGTTCAAGACCACCCCCGAAGGGGCGCGCGATTACCTGGTGCCGTCGCGCGTGCACCCCGGCGAGTTCTTTGCTCTGCCACAGTCACCGCAGCAGCTCAAGCAGATGCTGATGGTGGCGGGCATCGAGCGCTATTTCCAGATCGCACGCTGCTTCCGCGATGAAGACCTGCGCGGCGACCGCCAGCCGGAATTCACCCAGCTCGACCTGGAGATGTCCTTCGTGGAGCGCGAGGATATCATGCAGCTCATCGAAAGCATGTTCACAAGGATGGTGGCGGAGGTCGTGCCGCACAAGCGCCTGCTGAGCAGCCCCTGGCCGCGCCTGAAATACACCGAGGCGATGGATCGTTTCGGCAAAGACAACCCGGATATCCGCTTCGGCCTGGAATTGAATGACCTGACCGATCTGGCACCGAACAGCGGTTTTAAAGTCTTTGAGAACGCCGCGGCAGCCGGTGGGCATGTGCGCGCCCTGAACGCCAAAGGCCTGGGCAGTTATACGCGCAAGCAGATCGACGAGCTGACCGAGTATGTCAAGCAGTTTGGGGCCAAGGGCCTGGCTTACCTGGCGGTGGAAGCCGACGGTCATCACCGTTCGACCTTCAGCAAGTTCCTGAGCCCGGAATGGGTGGCGCAGCTTTTCCAGCGCACCGAAGCCGAGCCGGGCGACCTGTTGCTGGTGGTGGCCGACCAGCCGGCAGTGGTGTATGAATCCCTGGGGCGGCTGCGCGTGCTGCTGGGCGAACGCCTGAAGCTGGCCGATCCGGACGTGCTGGCCTTCTGCTGGGTGGTGGATTTCCCCTATGTCAACTGGAACGCCGATGAGGGGCGCTGGGATCCCAGCCACCACCTGTTCACGTCGCCCATGGTGGAGGATATCCCCCTGCTGGCGACCGACCCCGGCAAGGCGCGCGGGCAGCAGTATGACCTGGTGCTGAACAACTATGAAGTGGGCGGCGGCTCGATCCGTATCCACGAGCGGGCGCTGCAGGAGCAGGTCTTCGCCCTGATTGGGCTGGACCCCGAGGTGGCGCGCGAGCGCTTCGGGCACATGCTGGAAGCCTTCGAGTACGGCACGCCCCCGCACGGCGGTATCGCCCCCGGCATCGACCGCATCTGCATGCTGCTGGCGGATGAGCCCAATATCCGTGAGGTGATCGCCTTCCCCAAGAATCAGGCGGCGCGCGATGTAATGGCGGATGCGCCTTCACCGGTGGAGCCCAGGCAGCTCCAGGAACTGCATATCAAAGTGGTGGCGGTTGAAGCGCCGAAGGCCGGCTGACAGAACTGCCGCTGAGATGTTACACAACCGACTCGACAGTTTTATTAATCCTGCAAGCCTTCTCACCGGGATTCTTCTGTGGTATAAGATGAGTGCCCTGCTGTGCTCGTGATGCCGCAGCCCGGTTTTGAGCCAACAATTTCTGAAGGGGTCTCGAGTTATCAGGTGGATGCGATAGGCTTCGGCCAAGGCAAAAGCCTGTGGAAGGGGCCCAACCTGCGAAGGCAGGTTCAAAACTTTGCAGCACACGGCTCGGTGGGGTTTTAAACGCTCTGAAAAGACGTTTAAATCAAGCGCCTCCTTTACAGGAGGCGCTTGAGCTTTTAAGCAGTGAGCGTCAATCAGTCCTGGATGCGCAAAAATCATGCATGACCTCGGCTGTAATTAGTGGTATAACAACCAGGAGACCGGATCACAGGAGGAAAATCCCATGACAGACAATCCCCAAATTAACGCACCCAGCCCGACCGCTTTGCTGGCGGCGCAGACGCAGTCTTTAGCCGACCTGGTAGAGATCCAGAAGGCGCAGAGCGCTCAGATCCAGGCGCTTCAGCAGCAGAATGAGCGCCTGATCGGTATTCAGGTGGAGGCGAAGCGTGAGCCCGCTGCCAATCGGGTTAAGATCGAAAACATCAATATGCCCTTCTGGGCGATGGTGGGCTTTTTGATCAAGCTCTCGCTGGCCTCCATCCCGGCGATGATCATCCTGTCCATCATTTTCGCCATCATCACCCTGGTGCTGGGGGGCGTATTTGGCGGGATTTTCGGAGTGTTCAGCGGCATGTTCCAGTAATCGTTAAGGCAACCCCCCGCCAGGACACCCTGCAACACAATCAGCATCACGCACAGCTAAATAAATTTTCAGATACTGCCGCATCCATCCAGGCCGGTTGGATGCGGCAGTATTCCATTATTCGTTTTGCAAACTGCTGGCAGGTGACTATGCATCAAATGCTATAATTTGCATCTGAATTATTGAATACATCCGGCTTTTCTGGTGAGGTGGGAATATGCGCGGCAGGTTGCTGACTTACATTGGCGTATTATTTTTTATATTCAGCCTGGTGTTCTCGGCCCCAGGGCAGGATGCGCATGGCCAGACGGCTGCCGGGGTGGTCAGCATCCTGGACAGGACCGGCGCGCCTGTGCAGCGCCTGGTGGATGGGGACCGGATCAGCCTGCAGGCGGCGCTGCCGGAGACGGCGGCTGCTGAGCGGCAGGTGAGCTTCCGGCTGGTGGGCAGTGAAACTGTGCTGGCAGGCTGCACCATCCCGGCCGGAAATAGCGGCTGCACCAGCGAGCTGCTGGAGGCGCTGGGCTGGTACTGGACGGAGTCCTCTGAGCCAGGCGAATTTCGTGTAGTCGAAGTTTATAACCTTCAGGGGGAGCTGCTGGGGTCTTCGCCTGAGCTCAGCGTGTCTGCGCGTCCGGTGGTGATGGTGCACGGTTTCTCGTCCAACTTCACCGCCTGGAATGCTTATCTGGGCGCAGAGGGTTACCTGGCTGAGTTGGGCATCCCCGCCTATGCGGTGGGCGATGGGCAGGTGCCAGGAACAATGAACACCGGCAATATCGCCGATCCCTCCGGGCGCACGAACAGCATCGCTGAAAATGCCTCCATCCTGAACGATTATGTGGCTGCCGTCCGCCAGCAGACCGGCGCCGAGCAGGTGGACCTGCTGGCGCATAGCATGGGCGGTCTGATCTCGCGCTATTATATCGATCGATTCGTTGAGCCTGGTCAGGTGCGGCGGCTGATCATGCTCGGCTCGCCCATGGCGGGCACTGCCTGCGCCAACCTGCCGGCTGCGCTGGGCTATTACCTGCCGGCGACGCTGGAGCTGCGCCCCAGCTACATCACCACCATCTTCAACAGCCAGGTGACGCAGCGTAAAGGGGTAGCTTTTCACGATCTGGCAGGTGTGCCGATCGTTGACCCGATCCAATCCCCGTGCACTGAAGTGCCCACCGATATCGCCGTGTCGCTGCCAAGTGTGAGCGCCATCCCGCTGGAAGTGGCGCAGATGCCCATGCTGCATACCAGCCTGAACACCGAGCGAGAGGTGTTTGAGAGCTATGTGCGTCCGCTGCTGACCACGCCGTCGGGAGGCTTTACGCGCCAGCCCGATCCGCCCGGCGAGAATCAGGCAGGTGCCGTTTTGCAGTTCAGCCGCGTGCGCAGCGGGCATGTGAACCCCGGGCAGAGTGTGGAGATCGAAATCCCCATCGAGAGTGGAGTGGCGCTGGCGAGCTTCGCTCTGTACGATCCCACCCGCTCGCTGCAGGTGCAGGTGCGCGGCGCCAGCGGCAATGAGATTGTGCTGAGCGCCGAGGTAAACGGCCTGATCCAGGTGGATGACCCCGAGACGCTGGTGTATCTGGGCTACGGCTTTAACGATCCGCGCCCGGGCCTGTGGCTGGTGAGCCTGAGCCCAGGGCCCAATACGCCCGAGCAGGGGGCGGATTTCGCTCTGACAGCGCAGTACCAGGGTGGGGTAGCTCTGCAAGCTCAGCTCAGCAGCCTGCTGCCGGCAGCCGGTGAAGAGGTCGTCTTAAGTGCTCAGCTCAGCGGCGGTGTTGGCCCGCTGCAGGTGCAAAGCGCCGGCGTGGTGGTGCACACTCCGGATGGCGGCGAGGAAGACCTGGAATTGAGCGGCTCTGCGGACGAATTGACTGCGCGCTGGACGGCAGCACAGCCCGGCCTGCACGCCATCGATGTGCTGGTGATGGGCGTGGACGCAGACGGAAGCTCATTTGAGCGCAGCCTGGCGCTCAGCCTGGAGGTGCCGGCGCCGCAGGCTGGTCCGCGCGGCGCGCTGCTGGGTGTAGGGCTGGCGCTGGGCCTGGCTGGCGCCCTGGGCGCGCTGGCTCTGCTGGTTTTACGTAAGAAAATAAAAGGGTGAAGGGGGCTAGAACAGCACCTGGGCCAGCTCGGCGCGATAGCTGCGTGTATCGAGGTGGCTTTCACCGAGCAGATCGAGCAGGCTGAGGAAGATCTTGTGCGCCGCGCCGGCCCGGTAGCGCTTATCCTGGCGCAGCAAGTCCAGCAAGCCATCCAGGGCTGCCAGGACGTTGCCGCGGCTGACCAGGCGCAGAGTGCTGGCGTAAGCGGCATCCAGTGGGTCGCTGCTGTTGAGCAGCTCGTCGTAGCCGTGGTTTTCAATCGCCAGTAAGGCTTCGGTCAGGGGTAACAGGCGCTCAGCAGTGCCATATTCACGCGGGCTGCTGATACTCTTGAGCAGCAGGCGCGCTTCGGCAGCACGTCCCTGCAGCAGCAGGCTGCGCGCCAGGCCCAGCTCGGCAGCGGGGTGCACGGGCGAGAGCTCCAATGCAGCGCGGAAAGCTGTTTCAGCGGCATGCGGCTGTTCCATGACCAGCAGGCTGGCCCCTTTTTCGATCAACAGCTCAGCCTCGTTGGGTGCAAGTTGGCTGAGGAACTGGCGTACTTTGGGCTCGGGCAGTACACCGGTGAACTCAGCCACCATCTGCCCATCGCGGAAAGCTTTTACCGCCGGGATGGAGCGGATGTTGAAGCGTCGCGCCAGGTTGGGGTTGGCATCCACGTCCACCTTTGCCAGACGGAAAGCGCCCTGCGCTTCGTGGGCCAGCTTCTCCAGGACGGGGCTCAGCGTGCGGCAGGGGATGCACCAATCAGCCCAGAAATCCACCACCACCGGGGTCGTGGTGGAGTACTCCAGCACCTGGTATTCGAAATCCGTTTCATTGACATCAATAATATGCTCAGTATCCATCATGAGTTGATTCTACCAGAAGGGTGTAAGAATTATATAAATTAATGCTGCCTGATCTTCTGTTTTGGTATATCCATGCACCTGGCATGCCAGCATTTCCAAATCTGAGATTGGCAGAACCAGATCATTCTGTTAAAGACAATTGGAATTACCGATGGCGACTATGAGGAATCCCAATGATCGATACGGTATCTTGCTTCCGCTGGAGCCGTCCCACAGGGCGAGTGAAGTTGCGTGGACCATGCATAAGCCAAAATGCGGGCTCGTAGGGCAATCCGCTGGGGGGGTATCTAAGAAGGCTCTTGATCAATTTCAAGAGCTACGAACGTAGCTAATAATGAAAGAGCAGGGTGTAATCTCTACGTGGAGGTTTTGAATGAACTCGATAGAGCCGATATAATAGTAAGGTAACTTTACCTGGGAAATTTCCTGATACGGGCGTAACCATGAACGAAGTAGCGACCTAAGTACATCCATCGATTGACGTTGAATTCAGTGTAAAATATTCATCTATAACGAAGAATGGGGAGTATACAAATGATAATTGATGAGAAAAAGAATCCAAAAATTGTGCCAGCTATTTGTACTCAGTGTGGTGGAAAAGTTGAAGTTGATGCTCAGAGGGAAAACGCTATTTGTCAATACTGTGGGATGCAATTTGTTGTAGATAAGGCTATCAATACCTATAATGTACAACACGCAACAGTTGGACATGTGGATTCCGTAACAATTAATAAGACAAGTGCAGTGGAATCTGTGTTAAGTTTTGTGAAAGATCAGCAAAAGCGAATTGATGAGAAAAAGAAAGAAAAAATGGAAGAGGAGAGGAGGCAAAGAGAAGAGTCTGATAAATTCATTAAGAATTATTGGTGGTTATTATTATTAGTGATGATCCTTCCATACGTGTTGCTTAACTCTATGTCTCCTGAAGAGAAAGAGAACGAAATTTCTATCAATTATTCCTCAAGTCAGTTAGAGGAAAAAAACTACCAAGATGTTGTTTTAATATTGCAAGAAAATGGATTTATCAATATCAAAACTGAAGCCAAAAAGGATTTAGTTTTGGGTTGGCTAGCAAATGATGGAGAAGTTGAACACGTAGAAATTAATGGTGATTATGACTTTAGTAGTGGTTCAAAATTTCAGAAAGATGCAGAAATTATAGTTATATACCATACTTTCAGATGAGAAAATGATTGTAGTGCTGTTGCCTCTCTCGTAGCTCCTTGAAACTGATAATAAAGTTCATCCCAGATCCTCCAAAAAACAGCCTGGAAGTAATAAACTGGTAAAGTATCCAATCGATTACGATCCTGTATGTTGCTCGGGATCGCCTCGAAATTGAACAAGCTCGTGGCATTATTGCGCCCCTGTTTGTATCAGCTGTTGATGCGCCAGAAATGAACAAGATTGCATAAAAAACATCGAGAACAATGCTAGGATCGCATCGAATATTTTGTAATGGGTAATGTTGTTCGGCTTGCGTACATCGATCGCATTGCCACAGCGATTGTGAAAGCCTTCAAGGATGCTTTTTTAGGGTCAGAGTATGGCTCGCGCCTAGTTTATGCGATAGGACTTCGCCTCCTACATTACCATTTTTTCTTTACACTTCCCACCCTTTATCGATTTGGAATTGCTTCTGGCATGCATGTATGTTGTTTGATTGCCAGCCAAATGATAAAATTGACCGATTCTATGTACGCATGCTTACCAAGTCGCTGATCAGTCCGGTTTAAGGGGTTATTCAAAAAATGAGCAAATTACGAAGTGCACAAGATATCCTGGCGTATTTCAGCCAGATGGATCTGGATGAAGAGTCCAGGGATTTCCTGGGCTATCATTTCCAACGTTACGAGTTCTTATTCCGCAAGATAGACCAGACCATTGAAAAATTAAAGCTGGAGACCCGCGAGCAGCCCTTACGCATCCTGGATATCGGCCCTGGATTCCAAACCGAACTCTTACGACAGACGATTCCCGATGCTGTCGTAGATACGTTGGGGTTCCGAGATTCCCGCTTCCAGGCGCATCCCCAGGATCAGCACTTTGAGTTCGACTTGAATTCGGCGCAGCACGCGGAGCGGTGGTTGAAGTTGGAACCCTACGATCTGGTGATCATGGCTGAGGTGATTGAGCATCTGTACACCTCACCGGCCTTCGTGCTTAAATGCGTATCCATCTGGGTGAAACCGGGCGGATATCTCATCTTGCAGACACCGAATGCCTGCGCGCTGCACAAACGGCTAAAAATGCTGGCAGGGAAAAATCCCTACGATTTGATCCGCGAAACTCCTGAAAATCCAGGGCATTTTCGTGAATATACACAGTCCGAGCTGGCCGATTATGTCCAGCAGTCTGGTCTGCAGTGGGTGGAATACGCCACCGGAAATTATTTTTACAATGGTTCCCGGGTACACCAGCTCTACAACAAGATCAGCCCCTGGCTGCCAGCCAATCTGCGCCAGGGAATTACGCTGATCACAGGGAAACTTTAAACACACAGGGATGCTTACTGATTAATGCATGTACGCTCCTGTCCTAAAGGTGCAACCTGCTTTATGGTATGATTGCTGACGTTTGCCCGGAAAACCACTATAAGTACCAGCCCGGTTCGCCTGTATGTGGGGTTCCAGGTGTGCAGCGATCGCAGACCTGAAACTTCATAATCCAAATAAAATGGGTTGAAAATCCACATGAAACAAAACACATCTGAAACAAAGCATATCGAGCAGACAGCCTCCAGGCTGGATATCGCCGTGGCTGTCGGGCTTTTACTCTTCCTGATTGGTCTGCCATTCCACCTGGTGATCAAGAGATTATTTCTTGATCCGGTTGGCACCTATTGGAAGGAAATCCTGCTTGGCTTGCTGGTCATCGTCTGGCTGATCCAGAGCATCCGCCAGCGCCGGCTGTTATTGACCGGCACAGCCCTTGATAAAGCCGTGCTGATCTATCTGGGTTTACTGGCGGCGCGTTTTGCGCTGGATGGTTTTACACTGACCGGGGCATGGGGCTTATACGCCTCCGTGCTATACCTACCTCTATTCTGGTTGGTGCCTGCCACGTTACGCCGTTTTCCGGGGCGTTCAACCTGGCTGGTACTGGCATTGATCGTCATTGGCGTTGTAGCTGCACTGGGCGCATTGGTTGAATTCAGTCTGGACAAACCTCTGTGGCCAGCCGACGAGCTGCTTGAGCTTTATGGCTCGTATGATGCCTTTTTGTATGGCACGCATCTGCGGCGCGCCTACTTCACATTTGATTCCCCCACAGCACTGGCCAATACCCTGGCGATGATCTTACCGCTGGCATTTGCCCTGGTGTTATTTGCCAGGCAGCCAAGATCACGAATCCTGGCTGGCGCAGCAGTGGTTGTTATCGCGGGTGGCATCCTGGTCACCTACAGCCGCGGCATCTGGGTGGCTTCTGCCCTGGCAGTCCTGGTGATGGTATTTCTGGGAGTCAGAAAACAGCTCAACAAACGGACCTGGCTGGCTGCAGCAGGCGTGCTGGGGATCATTGGGGTCACCGCTCTGGTGGTGGCACTGGCGCGACCTGGCAGACCATCGCCTTCCAATGAAGGAGTAGCCGACCTGACCCTGCCGGCATACCAGGCGGCCCCGGTGAGGGAGATGGTGATCGATCTGCTGCAGGAAGAGCCCGTATTCGGAGAAGTGCAGACCCAGGTATGGACCCTGGAAGACCCGCTCAACAGTCAGACCGATCAACGCCGGGTACTTTTCGAGCACCCGGTAGAAAATGCCAAGGCGGAGATCATTTTTGAAGTGGATGTGCCTGTGGATGGCGCACTCAGATTCGCGATCACCCTCTCGCCCGAGGTATGGGCGCTGGACAAAGGCGACGGGGTCAATTTTCAGCTTTTTGTTCACGAGCCAGACAGCAGCGCAAGTGGAAAATTTATCTTTAACCGCTATATTAACCCCAAGGTCAACCCAAACGACCGTCGCTGGCTCAATTTTATCGTCGACCTCTCACCCTGGGCCGGACGCACGGTCAACCTGAGCTTTATCACCGAAGATGGCCCGGTCAGCGATTTTAATTTTGATTGGGCAGGTTGGGCCGATCCCCAAATTATCACGATTGACCCGGCCTTCATAACCGCCAATGCTTCCCAGGAAAAAAATATTGTCGTCCAGCAAATCGGCTCGATCCTGGATTGGGCGAAGGATCAATCCAACCAGGACCGTCTGTATGCCTGGAACACGGCCCTGGATTCCTGGAAGCAGTCACCTTTGTGGGGGATTGGTCTGGGTTCGACCGGCTTTGCAGCGCTGCGCACCCATCCTGAGACGGCCTTCGTGACAGAAAGTCAGGTATTAAAATCTCTGACGGAGTTAGGCCTCCTGGGCCTGCTGTCGTTGGGTTACCTGTGGTTTACGATTGCCCGGGTGGGTCTGGCGGCTTATCGTCAGGCGAGCAGCCCGGCGCGCCAGGCTATTCTGCTGGGAATACTGGTCAGCCTGGTGGTGGTCTTTATTGAGGGGTGGGTGTATCAGAACCTGGAAGTGAAACAGGTGAACGCTTACTTCTGGACTCTGGTAGGATTGCTCGCATTTTTATCAATCAGTCCAGACAGCCAGGCCAACGATTGAAGGGGTTGTCCAGAAGCATCGATTCGTTCGCGTTCATCATAACCGGTAAGGGCGAAGCAGTTCGATAAGTGCCACCTGTGACACTCGAAATACGCTTCGCCCTTCTTTTTGGACAATCCCATCTACAGATATCCGTGACAGGTAACCAATTTAGTTCTACCGCGCAACTCTATCGAATCAACGATTGACCCGCATCAGGGATTGATCTGTATGATCACCGGCTCAAGGGTGAGCGCGATGGTTACCTGACCGTTGACCGCTCTATCCAGATCGTAGGTTGGATCGCCATCGTTGAAGGTAATGCTTTGCTGATTGCCATTCGCATCCGGGCGGTAGACCAGACGAACTTTATTCGCGGATCCCAGATTCAAAGGCACACTACCGGACGTCTGGTTATACCAGGCGATGATTTTTGTCCCCCCCAGGGTATTGGTGAATACAAACGCCTCCACATCGTTCGGTGCAGCGAGTGTGGATGAATACTGGTAACCAGTAAGCTCGTGAGCCAGGGTCTGGTAGGCATAAAATGCCGGCTTGGGCTGGTTTTCGAGCTCGCCATCGCGGCTGTCATAGAGCAGACCCTGAAAATCGTCCGGGGTGATCGACGGGATAATATTTAACGCATACCAGGTGATGTTTTCTGCTCCCAAAGAAAGCCCGCGTGCGTAGATCATAAAAACGTAACGTGCCTGGTTGTCGAGAGTGCACCCCAAACAATCTTCTAAAACGAGCGGGTCGGCGGTACCGTGAAAGCCAACCTCGGTGACCCATAAAGGCTTTTCCACCCCATAACAGGTCTTCAAACGATTGAGGAAGTGCGAGCCTTTGGCTACCAGATCCTTTCCGTAGGTGGAATAGGTGGGCTGCTGCGGATCGCGCAGGGTGTAATCACCACACGTTGGCAGATCACCGACCGTCCAACGCTCCCATTCGGCAGCAAAATCCTGGAAATAGTGGAAATTAACTGCATCGGCATAAGCCGCGCCGCCATGGATGACCACATCATCGATGAAATAACGGTTGAATTGACCCTCCGGAGAGCCGTCATAAAACACTGTGTCATCGTAAGGCAGATAGAACCAGTCATATGCCATTCCACCCATAATCACTTTAGCAGACGGATCGGCAGCTTTGATGGTCTGATAGGCGCCCTGCAGTAAAGCCGCATAGTCGGCGCCGTATTCCCCATAATTGCTGACTCCCGTGGTGCAGCGGTAGCCGTCAATGGCATCCGGCTCGTTTAGTATTTCCCAGGTATGTATGCCGTAAGGTTCTACCTGATAACGGTTGACCAGCGTGGTCAAGAAAACGTAAAATTCATCCACATGTTCAGCCAGAATCTTATTTGAGCAGGGGAACGCAGTCGTATCCACCGCCCAGGCAGGCGGGTTGGATATCATCCCGACAATTTGAACACCGGCAGTTTTTACCTGGGACATCCAGCTGTCATACATTTCCCAATTATATGTCAGCGTATCTACTGATTGGATATATGCCCAATCGACATAAACCCTGGCTGAACCTGCACCGCTCTTACCAAGCGCTTCAACCAGGGTGGGGAACACCTCGGTTAATGCGGCATATTCTTGCACCCGCAGCAGGTCGATCTGGGCTCTGGTCATGTCAAGCGAAGGCGTAAAGTCGCTCAGTCCGGCGATTTGCATCGAAAATACGGCAGGTTTGTTGCTTAAAAAGTAGTCGCCAGTAACGATGGGCAGGTAAACTGAACTCGCATCGATCGTATCCTGGGTGGATTCGACCGGTGAGGAGTAGGCTTCCGCCGCCTGCACGCTCGCGGATTGTGCAGCCACACCGAGCAGCAGTACGAGAAATACGATCCATAACCCTGAGGGTTTGATATTTTGCATTGATTTTCTCCAGATTTCATTTTGTCCATGTTCTGGCAGTCCAGAAAAAGCCATTTATCTTGCATGGACGTCGCCATTATAAACGTTATTAACGTCCTGGGAAGAAATTCATAGAAGATCACCGGCGTGCGATTTCACTGAAAAAGAGACATAGAGTGAGATGTGCGATATGGTATAAATACTACTTCCTGATTTTCTGCAATCTGGATTGCGGGAGAACTTTCTGCCTGCGATGCTGCTGAGGTAAGGAGGCGCATGTGACCGAACAAATACTCCCCTGGACCGAGCCTGAATGGCTTGCCAGCGCCTATGCCTGGATCGAGCAGGCGCTGAGCCGGGCAGGCAGCCGGGTGACCGGACCCATCGAGCAGCCGCATGTGCGCCCCTGGTCCACGGTGCTGCGCGTGCCTACCTCGGATGGCGTCTGCTACTTCAAGGCTGCGCCCTTGCCGAACTTCGAGCCAGGGCTGACCCTGGCGCTGGCGGCGCGTGACGCAGACTGCATGCCGGAAGTCATCGCCGCCGAGCCCGAACGCGGCTGGATACTGACGCGCGATGCCGGGACGCCGCTGCGCGGCTCGATCCATTCGGCGGATGACCTGCCTCTGCTGGACCCGATCCTGCCCAGGCTGGCAGAAGTGCAGCAGCACTGGCTGGACCAGGACGACACTCTGCTGGCATTAGGCGTGTTCGACCGGCGCGTGCAGGTGCTGCCGGAACTGTTCGAGAAGCTGGCGGCGCAGCGGAAATGGCTGCTGGTGGGCGATGAGCAGGGCCTGAGCGAGGCAGATTACGCGCGCCTGTTGGGTACTGTCCCGCGCTACCGGGAGATTTGCAACCGGTTGATGGCCTATCCCATCGGTAACTCCATCCATTACGACGATATGCATACCAATAACGTTTTCTTGCGCATGAACGAGTTCGGCGTGACGCGTCTGACGTTCTCAGATTGGGGGGACAGCGCTGTCGGACACCCGTTCTGCTCGATGTTGATCTTCATTCGCCAATTGGGGGACGCCATCGACCTGCCAGATGAAGCCACGGATACGCCGGAGGGCCTGCCGCCTGAGCTGCAGCGCGTGCGCGATGTATACCTGGAGGCCTGGCAGGCGTATGCGACCAGAGGTGACTTAATCGAGATGTTCAACCTGGCCTGGCGGGTGGGGATGGTCAGCCGGGCGCTGAGCTGGCAGGCGTATATCGCGGCCTGGGACCCGGTTTTCCGCCCGGAGTATGCTTATTATGTGCCGGCCTGGCTGGGTGAGTTTTTATTGACGATGGAATGAATCGTTTCGCTAGATGATGGTAAGTGCTGACGATGGAATGAATCGTTTCGTTCGACGATGGTAGGTGCGAGGCATGCCTCGCACCTACCTGGTTGACGGAAATTTACTGTTCCACAGGCGTTTTGTGCTATCGCGAACAGCAGCAATGACGGCTATTCGTCGTCCGGGGCGATCATGCCGGGCTGGTTGACTTCCAGCACTTCCCCGTGCACATCGATGATGATCTTGAAGCCCAGCATGCCCAGGTAGGCCAGCGCATCCTGGGGGATGCCGGTGGCGAGCAGCTGGTCGAACTGGCCTTCGATATTCTCGAACTGTTTGGCGAGCATGGCGCGCGAGAAGATATCGTCCTGTCCCAGCATCTTGGCAGCCTGGTCGGTGAGCAGGTCCTCGTGCCCGGCGATGGAATCCTTCATGGTTTGCAGCACCTGGCGGTCCACCTGCAGACTGGGGATATGGCGTTTGAAGCCGGCGTCGTCCACCACGTAGCAGGGCTCGTCGCCCACGTAAGCCAGCTCAGCGGGGTTATCGTTCTCGTCAAAGACCAATCCGGGGAATAAGGCTTTGTTCATATGCTCTCACACATGTTCTGGCTAATCGCTCGTCTGGCGGCCTTCGATGGCTGCCAGCAGGATCATGGCGGCAATCGTAAGGCGCGGGTCGATCTGGTTGGAGAAACCGGTCAGCCCCAGCACGGTCTCGTAACGGAACAGGTTGAAATTCTGGCGCAGCGTACCCAGGGCATTGGGGCTAAGCCCATCAGGGCTTAGCGTATTGGAGGCGGCGGTATTGTATGTCTGAGCCGGGTCGCCGGCGGTGAGGGTGTATATCAGGGGTAGAAACGAACCGAGCAGGAAGCGCCGCAGCAGGGCGCGGTTCAGGCTGTCTTCCTGCAGCATGCCCAATACCCGACCATCCGGGGCGAAGAAATGCCATTCATCGCGCGCCAGCGAGCGCCAGCCCCTGCGCTGCAGGGCGCCGACTACCATGCCCGTGCTGGAATCGGTGACATCGTAGGTGGCGGAAAAATCGATCACCTGGCGGGCGTTGATCTGCAGCACCTGGTGTGTGGAGGCCTCGTCGGAGAAGACACGGATATCTTCTTTCAGGCGGAACATCTTCTGGCGCGAATACAGCAGCAGCTCGCCGGTGGGGCCGTAAATGCGAAATGTGCCGGTCAGGGCCAGCACCTGGCGTTTGAGCAGATATTGTTTGTGCTGAAATACGGGGTCCATCTGATTCTCCGGTACGGTCAGGTAAGGCTGGTGAGCAAACTGATTTACTCGCTGATTACATCCACGGGGGTGCCGTAATCCTCTAAAATGCGTTGTTCCTCGAAAGGTACGCTGGGCAGGGTCCAGCGGTAGATCCATTTGGCGGCTTTGGAAGTCAGGTTGACGCAGCCGTGGCTGCGCGGCCGCCCGTAATTATTATGCCAGTAAGTGCCGTGAATGGCAACGCCGCTCTCGGTGAAGTAAGTGATCCAGGGCACGCCCGGCAGGTCGTAGCCGTTATACGCCAGATTACCGGCAGCCATATGGCGCGAGGGGCGCTTGTGATAGGTGAGATGGCGCCCGGCGGGAGTGGAAAAATTGCCATTGCTTAACTTCGCTCCGGTGGCGACACGCGTGATGAAGACCGGCTGGTCCCACTCGTAAGCGATCAACACCTGCTCGGCTGTGCGCACTTCCAGACGCTTGCCCACCAGCGGGATATCCGGGCTGAGTGGGGTGACCTCCTCAGGTGCGATGAGGCGCAGGTGGCTGGCGGGGCAGTAGAACAGTTCGTCGCGCTTATCATCCAGGATGCGGTACCAGAATTCCTGGGCGGCATTGGTCTCCAGCCCAACCACCCAGTGCGTGGTCTCGTAATAGAAGCGGTAGGCTACCGGGAAAGCGCGCGCCGGGCCGCGGTGGGCGTCGGTGTAGGGCACGGTCACTTCTGCCAGACGCCCGATAGAGGGGATATCGGGGTTGGGTATCTGCAGGTCGGTGCGCACGGGCTGGACGTCGCCGGAGTGCGTGTAGCCTTCCTGGCTGATGCGGTACCACACGCGATTGTGCGATTCACCCTCCGGCCCCAGGGTGACCTCGCTGATGGGCAGGATCATATTCTCGAAATACTCGCTGACCATGGGTGCGAATGCGCTGGGCTGGCTGCGGATGACCACGCGCAAAGGGATCACGCGCCCCTGCAGGCCCATCAGAAGGTCCTGGAAATTCACCGCCGAAACCAGCGGCAGCCCGGCATCTCCGGAGGCAATGAGCGGAAAATAGGCATTGCTCGTCAATGCGCTGTTATTTGAAGTCAGGTCAGAGAAATTCAACGTGGGGGTCAGCAGCAAGCCAGCCAGGCCCAGGCTGCTCAATTTGAGGAAATCACGGCGTGAGAAAGAAGGGTGGAGCGCCGGTATTGGGCGAATAGCGGACATCAGGGGATCACATGTACCACGGTGCCCACCGAGGCAAAGTTGTAGAGCCAGCCGGCGTCGGGCGTGCGCAGGTTGACGCAGCCGTGACTCATGGGCACTCCGAAATTGTTATGCCAGTAAGTGCCGTGCAGGCCGTAGCCTTTATAAAAATACATGGTGTAGGGCACATTGGGCAGGCTGTAGCCCGGGCCGCTCATGGTTGTGGAGCGGTATTTGACATAAATGCGGTATGTGCCGGTCACCGTTGGGGTCTGCCAGGTGCCGGTGGACACCACGAAGGTATTCACCAGCGTATCGCCGGTATAGGCGTAGGTGCGCTGCTGCGAGAGATCGACCAGGACCCAGTTCTCATTTTCGCCCACCTGCCCGGGACGGGCGATATTGGGTGGGGCATAGCTCCTGGCCGCCTTGTTCTTCTTGCCCGAGTGGGGCGTCATAGTAAAGGTGGGCTGCGGTGTGTCGGTGGGAATGGGCGTAGGCGTCTCGGTGGGGGTGGCAGTGGGTGTGAAGGTCGCCGTGGCTGTGGGGGTATTGGTGGGCGTGGGCGTAGGTGTGAAAGTCGGAGTGGGGGTAGGGGTGCGGGTGGATTTGCTGAGCAGGGACTGCGCCACAGCCAGGTAATCATTCTCGGCGAAGGGATTGTAGGCAGCGGCACTGCCGTTCAGGCTGAAGGCTGGATTGGTGAAGACAAACAACACCGCCACCAACACCAGCAGGGAGAGTAACGCCCAGGGAAGCACAGCCTGGCGGCGGCGCACAAACCGGCTGGAGGGGATGCTGGCAGGCACCACCGGCTGCGGCGGAGGCGGCGTGGGCAGCGGCGCACTGGTCAGGTTGGCCTGGCGCTGGTTCCTGAGTGCCCAATGGATGCCCTGGCGAGCGCGTGTGCTGCTGGGGTTGATCTCCAGGGCACGCTTGAGATAGTGCAGGCTGGCGCTGCCAGTCGACAGCGCCCCCAGGATCAGCCAGGGTTCTTCGAGGGTGGGATCCAGGCGGGCAGCTTCTTCCGCCAGGCGGCGGGCGTTGATGCGGTCACTTTTCAACAGCGCCGTACGCGCCTGCTGGATCAGGTCCTGGGCGGCCGATCGACCTGGCGTGGCAAGGCTGCCTGGCGATTCTGGCTGCGCGCTCATGGGGTGGGAGTGCTCTCCAGGGAGGGATCGGCGCTTTCAGCCGGTACTGTGGCGGCGGGCGGCGCTTCGGCCTCGATCGGCGCAGCGGCTGCGTCAGCCGTCGGCAGGGTGATGGACTCGTTGCGCAGGTAGCACAGGATGCCTGAGACGATGCCCTGGGCGGGAATCTCGGGGGATTTCTCCAGGATCTGGCGATCGAGGTTCATGAAGCCGACTTCGATGATGGCAGCGGTGGTGTTGGGGTCGATCTCATCGAAGGCGTGGTACTGGGTCATATCGTTGGTGACGGAAGTGCTGTGGATGGGCAGCCCGGTGGCTACGCCGTAGCGGGCGCGCAGGCAGGCGGTCAGACGCACAGCTTTTTCCTTGCGCGTGCTGCCCAGGGCGGCAGCAACCTTGAAGCCGGTGGCCTGGTCGTTGATGTAATCGCATGAATCGGAGTGAATGGAAACCAGTACAGCGGCTTTATAGCTGCTGAGGGCATAATCGAACTCGCGCAGCACGTCCACCTGGAAGCCCTGCTCGGTGAGTGATTTTTGCACCAGGGCGGCGATGCGCTGGTTGATGTCCGTCTCGGTCAGGCCGTCGGCGCACACCGCACCTGAATCATTGCCCCAGTGCCCGGCCACGATGCCGATCCGGTTGGCGTTAGCGCCATTATTCTGCGGCGCGGCTGCGCCGCTGACCTGTGTGGAGCTGGCGCCGATGAGCTGGGTGAGCTGGTTGTCCGGAGGGGGGCCGGCGCTGGCGTTGGGATTCCAGGCGGTGAAGAGCGTCGCCAGGACCAGACCGACCAGGAAGGTGGTCTGGAGCAGGGAAAAGGTGCCGGGCATGCGTGGCTCGGCTTTGGCATGGGTGGTGGGTTTCTCGGTAAAGGTATCCATATACGCCTGTTAATTGGTGCTGGATTGGTGCGTTTAATGCAAGATTCGAGCCAGAGATATTATACAGGCAAATAGGGGAGTGAAATGGAGGGATTTGCAGGGATGATAGGTGTAGCGAGCTGTCAACGGATTACACGGATGGAGGATTCAGAGAGTAGGGCAGGTTTTCAACCTGCCTGCCAGTCTGGAAACCCACCATTCCCAGGAATCTAACTTTGATTGAACGAGTTTTCTCTGTCAAATGTGGTACTAAGGCTGGTGTTAAGAAACCGAGTTTTGAACTCAAAGTGCGAGTTCAAAAAACTCGGTTTTCAAAACACTGGCGTCTTGAAACCGAGTTCAAACCCGGTTTTCGTAGGGCAGGCTTTTAGCCTGCCGGTGTTGGCCATAACTCAACCAATCAGGCGGGTTGAAAACCCGCCCTACATGGAGAGGCCGGGTGAGGGGTTATCCACTGATCACGGCTTTAATTTAACCACCGGTAGGAACACCGACCGGATATTGGTGGTGCACAGCCCAGAGCCTGCCACCACGCCGGGCGGGATGCCCTCCACGCTCCACAGGCCGCCGGCATTGCGCGCTTTGACCGCCACGTAATAGGTCTGCCCGGCAGTCAGGTTGAGGTTGGTACGGGAGAAAGATGTGGCGGTGGTGCTGGTCCAGTCCACCACTTCACTGCCGCCGGGGGTCGTGCCGATGGCGTAGCTGTAGGTGTCGATGGCAGTCTCGGGATCAATGACCGACCAGGTCGCGCTCAGGCTGGTCAGGGTGCTGCCGGCGCAAAATTCGACTGCAGGCGCGGGGGGCGGCGTGGTATCGCTGATCGCTCCGGCGTAATCCACGGTGAAGGGATAGTCGGTGACCGGGACGATCTCGATCCCGTCTGTACCCACCGCTCCACTGATAGAGATCAGGTAGTCGTCAAGGGGGATGAGGGAGGTGATATCCAGGGTGGCGCGGTAGGTGTCCGTGCTCTGCCAATGACCAGAATTTGTATCATAGGTCGGTTGATCCCAAAATAAATATGCAGAGCCATTTGTGGCAAACCAGACTCCTCCATCCGGTGTAATGGAAATGTCCTGGATATCTGTAGATAACAGTAATGAATTCGAGTAATTGTATACTGTCCAATTGATCCCGTCAAACCGCGCCGCGCCATAATCATTAATTCCGAACCAGACTACACTATTTGGGAGGAAGGCGATTTCCTTAATAACATTGTTTGGCAATCCTGAATTTGATGTATTTAATATAATCCAATTAATTCCATCAAACTTAACGACGCCAGCGCTGGTGCCGAACCAAACGTCACCTTGTGGATCAATCTCTATCGCAAGAATGTTAGATTCTGGTAATCCTGAATTGGTTTGATCATAAATGGTCCAATCATCTCCGTAGTACCGAACTACCCCGGAGAAATTATCAAGAGAAAACCAGACTGATCCGTCCATTGAAATTGCGACATTTGTTATTGAGTTGTTAGGTAAACCAGAATTAGACGAATTATAAACGGTCCAAGTAATACCATCATAGCGTACCGCACCACCCCAAGTGCCAAACCAGAGAGAACCATCTGGCGCTACTTCAATATCAAGCACCATTAAATTTGGTAACCCTGAATTGCTGAAATCATAACTTGTCCATACAGACCCATCGAAGCGGACCAACCCACCAGATGCTGAACTAATCCAAATAGCCCCATCTGGAGCAAATCCGAATCCAGAGATAAAGTCATTAGGCAATCCTGAGTTTGTTGTATTGTAAATAGTCCATGTCGTACCATCGAAGCGACCAGCACCACCCCAGGTACCAAACCAGACTGCTCCATCAGGAGCAACTTCAGCAGCTAAAACATTGTAATTTGGTAAACCAGAATTCGTTTCAGTATAGGTGGTCCAAGTATTGTTCCTCGATGATTGAAAGGTGATAATTGGGGCGATAGTTTGATCCATTTCTCTGTTGAATCTTAGATCAAACGTTGCTGTCTGGATGCCCAGGGTGGTATCGGGGGAGATCTCCACATCCGTCACGTAAGCCGGGGCGTTGGGCTCGGGAGCGGTGAGGAAGGGAGTGTAATTGACCGTGCCGAGACCAAATTCATCCTGGGAATCATAGATCGCAGCGTCAATCTCAGATGGATTGGTTGTGCCCCACCAGTTTTGGGTGGCATCTACCGAAGCTACCTCTGAGTTTGGCACAATATTCTTTAATGCATACCCTTCTCCGCTGTGTAGGATATTATTGTGCTGGATCAGCGGACTTGCCCCATCGATGAATACTCCTACCTCTTTGTTGGACACAATTGTATTGTTGGAGGCAGTGATGTTACCAGAATCCATCAAAACCTCATCGCCGATCGATAAACCGATGTTGTTGTTTGCCAGCAGATTGCCACTGACGACGACTGTTTCTTGAACCATCGATATTCCGACATTACAGTTCGTAACTCGATTGGATGTTACATCAAACAATCCATACCAAAGACTGATCCCTGAACCATCCATGTGATTTGATGATATTATTCCGCTGCCTTCGAAATCGATCGGACTATTTATCAATTCATTGTTTGAAATCACCAAGCCGGCTGCGCCTCGACCATAAATCCCTCCAGGGTTATTTAATAAGCTGTTTCCAAATATATATGGAGCAGCTGAAGAAATATTTACCCCCCGGACCTTATCAAGGATTGTAAAGCGCAAGATCGATCCATCAAGATAGTCCCCGTCCCCATCAAAGATTGCATCCACACTGCTATCGGCGAACTGGATATATCCTTGACCTGGTTCTGTAGCCAGAAATACGATTGGTTGGTCAGGTGTACCGTCAGCGATCAAGGCGCCTTGTACTACCAGCCCAAAATCTCCGTCAAAACGGATTTCAGTCCCTGGTTCGATGGTCAAGGTGCTGCCTGCCGGGATGCCGGACGCTTTGTTGATCACATACATACGATCATTAGTCCATGTTTGGGTATTGATCGTTGAGTCGACATACACTACCGCCGAAGCCGTCTGCACCGTAATGGGTATATTCACCACATAGCCCCCGCTGGCAGTCACGCGCAGATTCAGACTGATGTCTGCCCCATACGGTGCGCTGGCGGACAGAGTAAACATAAACGGTGTGGGGTTGGCAGCCGTGGCATAGGCGGGTATCTCCCCGTAAGCCGCGCTTGCGGTCGTCACGCTCACATAAGCGCTGCTGCTGCTCAGCGTGGCGCTCACGCTGCTGGCATCCGCCCATTTATTGTACAGGCTCACCACCAGCTCCACACTGCTGCCCGGCTCGGGGCGCGTCGTGGCGCTGCCGTTGACCGTCTGCCCCTCAAAGCTCAGAAGGGGCTGGGGGGTGGTGCTCAAAGCCTGGTAGGCGTTCACCCGTCCGCGGCCCAGTAATCCGCTTAAGCCGGGGTTGAGAGCATCGATATCCTCGGCGGTGTGCAGTAGCTGGGCGCGCACCATCTCGCCCGACCAGTCGGGGTAGTGACTGCGCAGCAAGCCCGCAACGCCGGAGACGAAGGCCGTGGAGAGCGAGGTGCCGTCCACCGAACCGTAATCCCCACCCAGGAAGGTGGTGTGGATGTTCACGCCCGGGGCGCTCAGGTCCACCCAATCGCCGTAATTGGACTCACCCCACAGGACATCCCCCGGACCAGTGGCAGCCACTGCCAGCACCTGCGGGTAAGCCGCCGGGTAGAAGGGCGTATCCAGGTGGTCGTTGCCTGTGCCAGCCACAACCACGGCGTTGTAGGTCTCGGTGGCGGACTGGATGGCCGCCAGCAGGGCGGATGATTCAGAGTAGCCACCCAGGGAGATATTGATCACCCGGGCGCCTTTGCGAGCGGCGTAAAGCACCCCGGCGGCGATATCGGAGTAGTTGGCCACCCCGCCGGCCGACATGACTTTGACCGGCATCAGGGTGCAGTTCCAGCATACCCCGGCTACGCCAATGCCATTGTTGGACGCTGCGCCGGCGACCCCGGCGGTCTGCGTGCCGTGCCCGTTGTCGTCGGCCGGGTCGTTATCGAGGTTGACGAAATCCCAGCCGTGCAGGTCGTCGATATAGCCGTTGTTGTCATCGTCCAGGCCGTTGCCAGCGGTCTCGCCGGGATTGGTCCACAGCTTGCCGGTCAGGTCGGGGTGGGTGAACTGCACGCCGGAATCAATCATGGCGATGGTCAGGTTCGCAGCGCCGGTGCTCAGGTCCCAGGCCTGGGGCGCGTCAATCTGGGTCAGGCCCCACTGGTCAGCAAAGTAATCATCATCCGGGATGGTGGTGGGATAAGCCAGGTAATCCGGCTCAGCCCATTCCACGGCGGCATTACCGGCGAATGCTTCGGCAGCCTGCAGCACATCGCTGCCGGGGATGAGCTCCAGCAGGTAGATACCTTCAAGCGCTGTTGAATCGGTCTGTGTAGATTGATCTTCTTTGAAAAGCTGGCGCGCAGCACTCACCTGCACGCCTGGAGCGAGGTTGGTGAGCGCCTGGCTGGAGAGGGAATCCCCGGGCTGGAAGGCAAACGCCTGCGCCGCGAGTGGGTCGAGTTTGACGATCAGGCGGTCGGCGGCAAAAGCCTGCGCGCCTGGCTCAGGCTGGCTGGCTGCTTCGCTGAGGCGGCTGCCTGGATTGAGCTGGCTTGCGCCAGTGGATTGAAATGTGGAAAACAGGAAGACCAGCGTCAGAATCAGGCGCAGCGCGATCCAGTTCGATTTGTTTGTATTTGGCATTTGACCACCCCAGTCATGCTTGGTTGTTAAGTTTGGTGGGCGATAAGTTTTTCCCCACTCGTAGTTATTATATCAGGCGTGCGCGAGGGCGACGTTACAGTACTGACAGGCGACCGTGCTCTGTAACGGGCGCCCGTACAGAGCACGGGACGGATTACACGGATTGAGTAGGGCAGGTTTTCAACCTGCCTGCCAGTCTGGAAACCCAACATTCGCAGGAATCTAAATTTAATTGTACGAGTTTTGTTTGTAAAAAGTGGTCATGGACCGGTGTTAAGAAACCGAGTTTTCAAGAAAAAACTCGGTTTTCGCGATCCACCCCGGTTCGTAAAATCCGGTTTTCGTAGGGCAGGCTTTTAGCCTGCCGGATTGAGTTATAACAGAACCAGTCAGGCGGGTTGAAAACCCGCCCTACTTCAGAGCGCGGATGTGGACCGATGTCGAGAAACCGAGTTTTCGAGAAAAAACTCGGTTTTCGTAGGGCAGGCTTTTAGCCTGCCGGTGTTGGTCATAACTCAACCATTCAGGCGGGTTGAAAACCCGCCCTACATCAGAGCACGGTCATGGGCCGATGTTAAGAAACCGAATTCAAGCCCGGTTTTCGTAGGGCAGGCTTTCAGCCTGCCAGCCAGTCTGGAAACCCAACATTCGCAGGAATCTAAATTTAATTGTACGAGTTTTGTTTGTAAAAAGTGGTCATGGACCGGTGTTAAGAAACCGAGTTCAAACTCGGTTTTCGAAGTTCTAACTTTCAGTCAGCCGGTGTTGGTCATAACTCAACCAGTCAGGCGGGTTGAAAACCCGCCCTACTTCAGAGCGCGGTTGTGGGCTGGTGTTCAGAAACCGAGTTCAAACTCGGTTTTCATCATCCGAATGGGTACATTAATTGCAACTTTGTAAGGGCCATTGTTCGATGGATATGCTGAGTATGGAATCTGGAGGGAGATGCAATGAAAACCAAATTCAAGCGCTTGTTATGGTTGGTTCTATTGGTGATGGTCGGGCTGCTGGCAGCCTTCGCCGGGCCGCTGCAGGCCCGCACCACCCAGGCAGTGGGGCTTGCAGCCGATTTGCTGGCGGACTGGCGCGCTCTCACCCAGGAGCCAGGTGCTCGGATGGTGCTACCGGTGCTGCAGGTAGCCGAGCCGCCGGCGACGGTCTTCGTGGACGATGATTTTGACTCTTCCACGGATGGCTGGGGGGTGACCCATTTTGCGATCATCCAGGACGGTGTGGAAGCGGTGGCTGCCGGCGGACTGGTGCAGGTGGCGGAGGGCGCCTATGTGGAACAGGTGTTTATCGCCAAGGACCTGACTCTGCAGGGAGCCGATCGGGCCAGCATCGTGCAGAGCCCGCTCAAACTGCGTGAATGCTTCACCACGAATGGCAAGAACAACGCCATCCTGTGCATCCGGGAGGGAGCCACGGTCACGGTGGCAGGCTTAATTCTGGACGGCATGGGCAACGGCAACCGCAATAATCGCTTCTATGGGATTGCGTTCTACAACAGCGGCGGCAGGGTGGAGAACAATGCCATTCTGGGCATGCGCAATACTCCACTCAGCGGCGCGAAACACGGCACTGCCATCTTTGCCTTCATCGATGATGGTGTTGAGCGGGCATTCAGCGTGTTGGATAACACCCTGAGCGGTTTTCAATATGCCGGGATCAACCTGAGTGCCGGTCCTTCGGCTGCGCTGATTGTAGATATCCAGGGCAACCACATCAGCGGGGAGACGACCAGCTCCCTTGCAGCAGCCTATGGCATCCAGGTCCTGAACGGTTCGGGCCTGATCGTGGGCAATACTGTCCAGGATACCCGTACAGCCATCTCGCTGAGCGATCGCGCGGGGTTGGACGACAGCCTGGAAGGGGAGATCGCGGAGACCGAGGCGAGCGCCATTCTTGAAATTGCCGAGAACAACCTGGTTGCATGGGCCAGCGAAAAGCTGAAGACCGCCGGACTGCAGGTGGAGGGCGGCTACGGCGCATACGACCTGGATGTGAATGTCCACCACAACCAGGTGAGCGGCTTCAATCTGGGGATGGGATTTTCGCAGTGTGTGGCGGACTGCGCAGAGGGCGTTATCAGCAGTCTGAACATCATCAGCAATGATCTGACGCAGAATGCGACCGCCATTGCGCTGGATGGGGGTTTGATGGCGGAGATCAATTTGCACCATAACCGTATTGCCGGGGATGGATTGGTGGGCTTGCAGAACCGGCTGCTGACCAGCGTGCCGGCGATGGATAACTGGTGGGGCTGCAACAACGGCCCCGGTATGGACGGCTGCACACTCCTGGTCGGCGCGGCGCAGGTGGACCCCTGGCTGGTGTTCTCCGCAGTGGTGAATCCTGCCGTGATCCGCCCGGCGGGCAGCGCTGTGGTGACTGCCGATCTGGTGCACAATTCTGCCGGCGTGGATACCCGCCTGCAGGGCATACTCCCGGATGGCATCCTGGTGAGTTTCAGCGCTCCGGATGGTGGAGAAATCACTCCCCTCGAATGCGCCTTGCTGGACGGGGCTGCGACTGCCAGTTTCCTGGCGCCCGAGGTAGAGCAGGTTTATCAGATATACACCCGGCTGGACAGTGTCCTGGTGTACAGCCAGGTGAGCGTGGACAGCTCGGCCGTGCTGGCGGTGGGCGATGATTTCAGCACCGATGAAGATGTGCTGCTGAACAGCCCTGCCCCGGGTGTGCTGGCGAACGATTACGCCGGCGAGGGGGTGGAGCTGACAGCCCGGCTGGAGGTTGGAACCGTACACGGCGAGCTGCTGTTCAATGTGGATGGCTCGTTCAGCTATCTGCCTGAGGCCAACTGGTACGGGGTGGACAGTTTTACCTATTCGTTCACCGACGGAATTGCAGAGTCGAATATCGCCACGGTGATGCTGACGGTCAATCCGGTCTATGACGCATACCTGGCGGTGGATGACAGTTACATGACCAATGAGGATATTCCCCTGGCAGTCACGGGCCTGCTGGGGGTGCTGGCCAATGACCAGGCCGGGGACGGGAGCGCGGCCGAGGTGCAGGTGCAGAACGAGCCCGTGCACGGCGAGCTTTCTTTGGCGGCGGATGGCGCCTTTACCTATACACCGCAAGCCAACTTCTCCGGCGAGGACAGCTTTACCTACCTGGTGGCGGACGGGATGTCGGACTCCAATCCTGCCACCGTGAGCATCACCGTTAACCCCATCAACGATGCCCCGCTGGCTTTTGATCTGGAGCTGTCCACCAACGAGGATGTGCCCCTGCCGGTGGCGCTGCTGGCGGTGGATGTGGATGAAGACCCACTGACCTGGACGCTGGGCGAGCCGGCGCACGGCACGCTCAGCGGCGCTGCCCCGGATCTGGTTTATACCCCCGATGTGGACTGGAACGGGGAAGACCAATTCAGCTACCGTGTGAGCGATGGACAGGAGGCTTCGCGCGACTACAGTGTGGTGATCACTGTCCTGGAAGCCTATGTACCGCCGCAGATCAGCGCCCCGGACCTGGCGCAGCCATTCACCCAGGGCATCCAGCAGGAATTTGCGATCCAAATGGATAATCCCCTGGGCGGCGACCTGCACCCGGCGGTGCAGCTAAGTTTCAATTTCGCTGACACTGCGGCCGAGGAAATCGAATCGGTGGAATTCTTTGACAGCGCGGCGGGCGAATGGCAAGAGCTGGAATTAGCGCAGGTCGGGGACGATCTGGTGGGGGTCTATGGACCGGAAGCAGGCTTTGCCCTGGCTGTTCCGGATACACACAGTATCTCCCTGCGGGTGATCTTTAAAACCATCAAAATTTATCCGCTGATCCTGAGCCTGATGGACATGAACAACAACGCAGACCCGCTTCTGGCAAGCCTGGAGCAGGCTGTGCTGGTGGTGCAGCCCCCACCGAGCCTGATCTATCTGCCTCAGGTGCTCTACAAGCCTTAGCCTGGCAGTTGTTCGCCGGTAATTAAAAAAAGCCGGGATCAGGTGAAAATCTGATCCTGGCTTTTCATTTGTTCGGGCGGTTTAAGGCTGTTCACTACCGGCATCCAGCATCTGGCGAATCTTAGTGTATAAGCATTTATGTATCCACACGCTGGATCTGGCACAGGTAGGCGCGGTGAGGCACAGAACCGCTAACCGGGTCGACGGCGGCATTGCCGATGAGCAGGTTGAAGTTGGCTCCCTGCGAGCTGAAGGCGTCATAACCGGGAGCGCCAATCTCGGGGCAGGCCTGCCACCAGCCGTGCTGTCCGCAGACTACCTGTGGATCGAGGCTGTCGACGAGTCGCGCCCGCGCCTGTACACTGCCTTCGGGAGTCTCAATGCGCACCCAGTCGCCAGGCTGGATGCCTCGCTCGGCAGCAGCGAGTGGGTGCAGCTCAACCTCCGGATCGAGCGCTTTCTTGCGCAGGCCGGGCAGGGCGCGGTGCTGGCTCTCGCAAAACAGGGTGTGCTTTGTGCAGGTCAGGATCAACGGGTAGCGCTGAGCCAGATCAGGCCGCGAGACAGGACTCACCAGGGGCTCTTCATATTCGGGCAGGGGCGAATAGCCGTGTTCCAGCAGCGTCTCTGAGTAAAGCTCGATTTTGCGCGTGGGTGTATCGAATCCGCGCCGCGCACCGTCCACTGCTTCTGCATACTTGCGATAGTGTGTTTCTAAAGGCATCTGTATACCACCAGGCCGGGCGCGCAGCGTCTCCAACGACACTCCTGTTGGACTGAGCTGGTCCCGGTAGGCAGCCTCGATATCGCCCTCCCAGAAGTGGGCGCCGAGACCCAGTCGACCTGCCAGATCAAAGATAATTTCCGTATCCGAGCGCGCCTCACCCTGAGGGGCGACGACTTTTTGGCGCAGCTGGACATGCCCTTGCGCTTCCTGGCTAACCTCAAATCCGATCTTGAGCGCCTCGCGCTCGAACGCGCTGGCGACGGGCAGGACGATATCGGCCTGTTCTGCGGTTGGATTCATGAACAGGTCGGTGTGGACATAGAAATCAAGCGCTTGCAGCGCCTGGCGCCCACGCAGCCCGTCGGCATGTGAGAGCAGCAAGTTGGAGCCAAAGACGACCAGCCCGTGAATGTCGTACGGCTGCTGCTCGAGGATCCCGCGATAGATTTCTTCTGAGTTGACAAAATTCCAGCGTGAAGGTCCCAGGGGCTGCTCGGGCAGGCCCAGAGCAGGCTTTTGTGGTGCGGGAGGTAATAGTTCCCGTCCGGTGACATCGGCGGCGGGCACTCTGGTAAACAAGACATTACCCCCCTGGACATCCAGGCTGCCGGTGAGGATGGACAGCTGGGCGATAGCCCGGGCGATATTGGTGGCGTTGGTCTGCATTTCAACCCCGCTCCAGGCGTAGTAAGCCACCGGTCGCGCTTCCCAGAGCATTCGGGCTGCGCCTTCGACCTGGCTGCGCTTGACGCCGCAGATGGCTTCCACGCGCTCAGGTGGATACTGCCGGCACAATCGGGCGGTGAGTTCGAAAACCGGATGGCAGATCACCTCTCCCTGTAAAGTATCCAAGATATATGAACCGAACAAAGCCAGATCATGATCGCCGCCCTGGTACGTACCGCTGGTGGGATCATAGATCACCGGCTGTGCGAGTGCCGTGTTCCAGGCGAGATACTGCCGGGAGCTGCCCTGCGCGGCTAAATCGGCATGGGTCAACAAACTGCCGGTATCCTGCCTGATCAGGAGGGGAGCATTCGTCCATCTGCGGATAAACTCCCGATCGTACCAGTTATGTTTAATCATCTCCCGGGCAATGCCGAGGGCTAAAGCCCCGTCGGTGCCGGGGCGGACCTGCAGCCAGAAATCGGCCTTTTTGGCAATGCCGGTCTGGCGTGGATCGACCACAATCAGGCGCGCCCCGCGTTTGCGGGCTTCATTGGCAGCCGTGGCGTGGGTCAGGCGAGCCAGGTTGGGATTGTAACCCCAGAAGAGGATGCAGCCCGCATGCTCAAGGTCAGGCATATAACTGCCGGGAACACTGGCCCCGAAGGTGTATTGGGTGGCCAGATAGCGACCCCAGCCGCATAACTCCATGGATACGCTCAGATTTGGGCTGCCGAATGCATTCACCAGGCGCTGGAACCAGGCCAGCGAGTCATCGATGGCGGAGGTGGATGGCGAGACGACCCCGAAGACGACGCTTTCCGGACCGTACCTGCCGGCGATCTCGCGCAGCCTGGCTGCAGTCAGGTCCAGCGCTTCATCCCAGCTAATGCGCTGCCAGCCCGGGTCGGGATCGCCTTTCGGATGGGTGCGCTTCAGGGGATAGAGCAGCCGCTCCGGGTGATAGACGAGCTCCGGGGCAGCGCGTCCTTTGGCGCACAGCGCTTTACCGGTTGGGTGGGACGGGTCCGGCTCCAGGGCGACGAAACGTCCGTTCTCAACCACGGCGATTGAGCCGCAGCGCGAAACGCACAGCGCGCAGTAGCCGTGAATCCGCTCGATAGATTGCTTTTCGACCATCATCGTGATTCCTCCTGCTTCGCTTGCCAACCATTAAAGTCTGTATTGGAACTCATCTCAAAATGTGGGAGGGGGTGATTTTTATTGAGATAGTTACTAAAACAATCCCCATCCTGGAGGTGGATGGGGATTGTGAGCGTAACGATAAAAGCACCTCCGCCAGCCATCGGCTGTGATCGGAGCTGTGAAAGATTGCGTCTAAAGCCTGAAAGTTATCTCATTAAGTGTTTTTTCGACGGGCATTTACCAGGTCTCAACGGGGCTTAGAACAGCCCCCACTCGGCGCCGGCGCCTTCTTCCATCATGGTGGGCTCCCACATTTCCATACCCATTTCGATGCGGGCTTTGAGGTCGAGTGCTTTTTCGGCTTTGTGGCGCGTGGTTTCCAGCATGGCCGGGCCGTAGGGGCAGAAAGGCGTGGTGAGGATCATGGTCAAGTTTACTTCCTTCTCCTTGATCTCCACATCCCGCACGAGACCCAGCTCGATGATGTTCAGACCGATCTCGGGGTCGATCACTTCACGCAGCTTCTCGGTGAGCTTTTCCACCATTTCGGGATGAGTGCTTTCTGCCGTCCAGACAAGTTTGCTTTGGGTGGGTTCAGTACCGCCAGGGTTCATCAGGTTAGCTCCTTGATGGAAATCGTGCTGGGCACGAGGTATGTGCAGTTTTGGTCGCCGTGCAAGATGCACTTGACTTTCTCCGCCGGCAGCGCCAGGACGGAGGAGATCAGGGTCTGATCGACCGAACAGACTTCGGGGTGGTTCTGCCCGACATGGTAATAGGGGCAGTTGGTTTCGCGGATGCGGTAGAAATCGCCATCCAGCTCCCATTCAATGTTGAAGCCTTCATTATTGAGCATTTCCTTGAGCACCGCCAGGCGCTCGTCCATGCTGAGACCTTCCAGCTCGCCCTGGTAATCGGCGATGACATCCTTGGCCATCTGCGAGAACAGCGACTGGACCATGCTGGAAGGCAGGCTGCCTTTGAGCTGCTCCAGCAAGCGCATGGTCAGGCGCAGGTAGCGGGTGGGGAAGCGTTCCAGACCTTTTTCGGTGAGGAAATACGAGCGGCGCGGTCGCCCGACGCCGTGGCGTTCCTCTTCCGAGCTGACCAGTCCACCGGCTTCCAGGTGGGCAATGTGGTGGCGCACCGAGATGGGGTTAATATCCACGGCTTCGGCGAGCTCGTTGATGGTACAGCGCTGGCGCTTAAGGAGGGTATCCATTACGCGCTGGCGGGTAGTTTTGGCTGTGCTGGTGTCTTCCATAAGAGATAGGGTCCTGCTTAAATGGGTTAGTCTATAAAAAAGTATACTATGCGGGTGAATTACTGTCAATATTAAGAATATTATCGTAAAAATTATTTCCGGAGTAGACTCGCGCGCCTGGGTAGAGGATAGGGGTGTTTGGGCGTGTGCAGCTCGCCTAACAAGCCCTGTTTTCTCCGAGATGGGAAAGTCCTATCCAGATTCATCGTAGACAATAATCTAATTCGGAGGTAAATTAGGGTAATATTTATGATATTTATTTTACATATTGACGAATCGGATGGTTTTTGCTATAATGACCCCTGCTCGAACGCTCAAAATCATCCGCACAAGATCAAGCGGTTAATGGCCCAAATTATCCCGATTAAAGGAGTTCGCCGTCCATGTCCGATCTCGAAATTCGCAATTTACACGTCAGTATTGAGGATAAAGAAATCCTCAAAGGCGTAGACCTGACCATCAAGCACGGTTATGTGCATGCCCTGATGGGCCCCAACGGCACCGGTAAATCCACCCTGGCGTATGCGCTGATGGGTCACCCGAGCTACCAGGTGACCGAAGGCGAAGTGATCTTCAAAGGCCAGAATATCCTGAATCTGGAGCCGGATATCCGCTCGCACCTGGGCATTTTCCTGGCCTTCCAGTACCCGGTGGCGATCCCCGGGGTGACTGTGGCGAACTTCCTGCGCACGGCGATCAACGCCAGGCGGCGCGCCGATAATTCGGAAGACAAGGGCATCACCATCCCCGAATTTCGCAAGTTGCTGAAAGAAAAGATGGACCTGCTGAAGGTGGACCACAGCTTTGCCGGGCGATATCTGAATGAAGGCTTTTCGGGCGGCGAGAAAAAGCGCGCCGAAGTGCTGCAGATGGCGACCCTCGAGCCGCTGATGGCGATCATGGATGAGACCGACTCGGGCCTGGATATCGATGCCCTGCGCATCGTCTCGGAAGGCGTGAATGCCTTGCGCGGACCTAACCTGGGTGTGTTGATCATCACCCACTACCAGCGCATCCTGAACTATATCAAGCCTGATTTTGTACATATCATGCTGAACGGGAAGATTGTTGAAAATGGCGGCGCTGATCTGGCCCTGCACCTGGAAGAGCACGGCTACGACTGGCTGCGCGAAAAGAATGATGTGGTGGCGGCTTAGCTGGTATTCACATTTAGACGGTAGATTGGAGACCAATCATGAGTTCTGACGCAACCTTGCTGGAAGGTCTGGGCGAATACAAGTACGGTTTTAGCGACCCGGATGTTTCCGTTTTTCAAACCGGGAGAGGGCTGAGCCGGCATGTCGTGGAGCAAATCTCACGCAAAAAGGAAGAGCCCGAATGGATGCTCAACTTTCGCCTGAAGGCGCTGGAGCATTTTGAGCAGCGCCCGATGCCCAACTGGGGCGCCGACCTGAGCACCCTCAACCTGGACGAAATTTATTTCTACACCAAACCCACCGATAAGGAATCCAAATCCTGGGATGATGTGCCGGATTCGATCAAGCGCACTTTCGACCGCCTGGGTATTCCCGAAGCCGAGCGCAAGTTTCTGGCGGGCGTGGGCGCTCAGTACGAGTCTGAGATGGTGTACCACAGCATCCAGGAACACCTTTCCTCGAAGGGTGTGATCTTCAAGAGTATTGAGAACGGGCTGAAAGACCATCCGGACCTGTTCCGTGAGTATTTCGGTACCATTATCCCGATTGAGGACAATAAATTTGCTGCCCTGAACAGCGCAGTCTGGTCAGGCGGCTCCTTTGTGTACGTGCCGCCAGGCGTGAAGGTGGACCTGCCCATGCAGGCTTACTTCCGCATCAACGTGGCGGACGCCGGACAGTTTGAGCGCACCTTGATTATTATCGATGAAGGCGCGCAGGCGCACTATGTGGAAGGCTGTACTGCCCCGACCTATACCTCCGATTCATTCCACAGCGGCGTGATCGAGATCGTGGTCAAGAAGAATGCCCGCTTCCGCTATACGACCATCCAGAACTGGTCCACCAATATGTATAACCTGGTCACGCAGCGCTCGATCGTGCACGAGGGCGGCACCATGGAATGGGTGGACGCCAACCTGGGCTCCAAAGTTACCATGAAGTACCCATCCTGCTATCTGGTGGGCGAGCGCGCCCACGGTGAGATCCTTTCGCTGGCGTTTGCCGCCCAGGGACAGCACCAGGATACGGGCGGTAAGGTGATCCACATCGCGCCGCGCACCACCAGCAAGATCACTTCCAAGTCGATCAGCAAAGGCAACGGGCGTGCCAGCTACCGCGGCCTGCTCAAGGTGCACAAAGGCGCCCATGATTCGCGCTCGAATGTGGTGTGCGACGCGCTGCTGCTGGACGATACTTCACGCTCGGACACCTACCCGTATATTGAGATCGATGAAGATGATGTGACCATCGGGCACGAAGCCTCGGTCTCCAAGGTGGGCGAGGAGCAGCTCTTCTATTTGATGAGCCGCGGCCTGAGCCAGGAAGAAGCCACCACCATGGTGGTCTCGGGCTTTATTGAGCCGCTGGTGAAAGAGCTGCCCATGGAATATGCCATCGAAATGAACCGCCTGATCCAGCTCCAGATGGAAGGGTCCATAGGCTAATCCCACGAAAGAACCGTGGGATTTTAACCCCCGAAAGAGCCGGGTGATTTTAATCCAGCATAGAACGCTGGATTTTAACCAGCAAAGAGCGCTGGATGATCCAGCAGATAGAGCTTAATTAGGAAGTACAGACGAAGATATACCCAGCACAGTGTGCTGTTTTGAAGGAAAACGACAGACAATATGGCAACCAGAACCGTTGTATCACGCACTCGCCGGGCAGAGCCGGCAGCAATTGAATTAGCTTTTACCCGTGAAATGTTCAGCGCCCTGAGCGGCAATGGCTCCCTGGCGGCTGGTCTGCGCGATTATCGCAGCCAGGCCTGGGAAGCTTACAGCAGCCTGGGCATGCCCACCACCAAAGATGAACCCTGGCGGCGCACTGATCTGCGCGGCATGCCGGCGGGCAGTTTCCGCCTGCCAGATGCCCAGAGCAGCGCCATGCTGGAAGCCCCGCCGGATGCTCTTTTAGCGCCAGTCGTTGGCGATGCTCAGGGCGGGCGCGTGGCGCTTACCGCCCAGGGCGCTACCAGCTGGCTGGCTCCCGAGCTGGCGGCGCAGGGTGTGGTCTTCACCGACCTGCTGACCGCCGAACGCCAGCACCCCGAATTAATGGCGCGCATGCTGGGCCAGACTGTGCGCACCGGAGAGGGCAAGTTCGCGGCACTGGCAGGGGCAGGCGCATGGACCGGCGTGGTGGTATATGTGCCGCGCAATGTGATCGTGGAGCAGCCCCTGCAGAGCCTGCTGTGGGGACCGGGCGCCGGATTGGCGTACCTTTCGCACGTACTGGTACTGCTGGAAGAAGGCGCTTCTTTGACCTATGTACACGAAGCCGCCTCGCACACCGAAGCCCAGGGACAGAGCCTGCACGCCGGGATCGTCGAGATCCAGGTGGGGCAGGGCGCCAACCTGCGCTTTGTGGAGCTGCAGTCCTGGGGCGAGCATGTGTGGAATTTCAGCCACGAGCGAGCACGCGTGGCACGTGATGGGCAGCTGGACTGGATCTTTGGAGCGATTGGCTCGCATCTGACCAAGAATTTCTCCGAGCTGGAGCTGGTGGGTGAAGGCGCCAGTGGGCGCATGTCCGGTTTTTACTTCACCGATGGCGTGCAGCACCTGGACCACGACACCCAGCAGAACCATCTGGCTCCACATACCACCAGCGACCTGTTGTTCAAGGGTGCTTTGAAGGATAAGAGCCGCTCGGTGTGGCAGGGCATGATCTATGTGGCCAGGGATGCCCAGAAAACGGACGGCTACCAGGCCAACCGCAATCTGACCCTCAGCCCCAATGCGCGCGCCGACTCCATCCCCGGATTAGAAATCCTGGCGGATGATGTGCGCTGCACGCACGGCGCTACCGTGGGCAAGATCGACCCCGAGCTGGTCTTCTACCTGCGCAGCCGCGGCCTGCCCTATGCAGATGCCGAGCGCCTGGTGGTGGAAGGTTTCTTTGATCCGATCATGCAGCGCATTCCCTTCGATGGTGTGCGCGAGCGTTTCCAGAAAGCGATTCTGGAGAAGATGGGCGTCAAGGCGCTCTAATTTCATCATTGCGAGCGAAGCGAGGCAATCTGGCGCTGGCATGATTAAAAATTTTGCCAGCACAGAGATTGCTTCGGTCGCGAAGATCGCTCCTTCGAAATGACCGGATACCGTTGTCATTGCGAGCGAAGCGAAGCAATCTGGCGCCGGCATGATTAAAAATTTTGCCAGCACAGAGATTGCTTCGGTCGCGAAGATCGCTCTCTCGCAATGACAGTAAAAAATAAAAATAATTAACCAGCGAAACGATCAAAGACGCAAATCGAACAAAAAACGTTTGATTTGCTCCTAGAAAGCCTGGCTGGAAGGTTCTCAGAAGGAGGCAGTGTTGCCAGGACTGCACTTTACCCGCGCCCCAGAATCAAACGAGCCGTTTGGCGTCGGCGACCGGATTGAAGTCTACTGCGACCACGATCTGGGCGGCGAGCGTGTACGCGATTGGCTCGAAGGCACCGTGGTCCAGGTGGACCCCAAGATGCTAGCCATCCAGTTTCAGGAGAGCGTGTACCTGACGGATGGCTGGATGGTGCCCGATCACGTTTTATGGTGCCCCAAAGATTCGCAAAACATCCGCCGCGTCGCGCGCCGTCGGAAGCGCACACGTATTCGCCCCACACGCATCGACCTGGGCGGCTAGCCAAAATAACTGAAACCCGCAAACATCGAGCAAATATGACCCAAACCAATTTTTTTGATGTTGAGCGTATCCGCCGGGATTTCCCCATCCTGAGCCGTGAAGTGCGCCTGGGAGTGCCGCTGGTGTACCTGGATTCGACCGCCACCAGCCAGAAACCGCTGGCGGTGATCGAGGCCATGGACAACTTCTACCGCCAGTCGAATGCCAATATTCACCGCGGCATCCACACCCTGGCGGAGGAATCCACGGCGCTGTATGAAGAGGCGCGCAAGAAAGTGGCCCGATTCATCAATGCCCCATCGCCTCGCCAGGTGATCTTCACGCGCAACACCACCGAATCGATCAACCTGGTCAGTCTCACCTGGGGGCGCGCCAATCTCAAGCCGGGCGACGTGGTGATCCTGACTGAGATGGAGCACCACTCCAACCTGGTGCCCTGGCATATCCTCTCCGCTGAGCGCGACCTGCGCCTGGAATTTATCCCGGTGGGTGAGGATGGGCTGCTGGACCTGGTCGAGTACCAGCACCTGCTGGAGCTCAAGCCGAAGATGGTCAGCTTCACGCACATGTCCAATGTGCTGGGCACCATCACCCCGGCGCAAGAGATCATCCGCCTGGCGCACGCCGCTGGCGCGCTGACCCTGGTGGATGGGGCGCAGTCTGTGCCGCATTTCCCGGTGGATGTGCAGGTCCTGGATGCGGACTTCCTGGCTTTTTCGGCGCACAAGATGGTCGGCCCCAGCGGGATCGGCGTGCTGTACGGGCGCAAGGAGCTGCTGGAGCAGATGCCGCCCTTCCTGGGGGGTGGGGACATGATCAAAACTGTGCATTTGCGCAGTTTTGTGCCCAACACGCTGCCGCACAAGTTCGAAGCCGGGACTCCTGCCATCGCAGAGGCGGTGGGCCTGGGCGCTGCAGTGGACTACCTGACCCAGGCGGGCATGCAGGCCATAGCCGGGCACGAGCATGAGCTGACCGCCTACGCCCTGGAACGCCTGGAAGAGGTGCCGGGGGTGAAGGTGTTTGGCCCGACCGTCGAGCATAAAGGCGGGGTGGCATCTTTTACCCTGGATGGGCTGCACCCGCACGATGTAGCCCAGGTGCTGGACGGGGATGGGATCGCCGTGCGCGCCGGGCATCACTGCGCCCAGCCGCTGCACGAGAAATACGGCATCCCTGCCACGGCGCGTGCCAGCTTTTATCTGTATAACACCCGGCAGGAAGTGGACCGGCTGATTGAATCGATCTATAAGGTCAAACACATGTTTGGCGTGTAATGCCGCAGCCTGCTGGAGAACAAATCCATGGACGACCTGTATCGCGAATTGATCATCGAGCATTATAAAAACCCGCTCTATCGCGGCCAATTGGATCCGCATGACATCTCATTTGAAGATGACAACCCCCTGTGCGGTGATCATATCCGCATCGACCTGCGCGTGGACGAGAACGATGTGGTGCGCGAAGTCGCCTTCGACGGCCACGGCTGCGCCATCTCGCAGGCTTCGGCGGATATTTTGCTGGAAGCGATCCTGGGCAAGACGCTGGAAGAAGTGCGCGCCATGACCAAGGACGATTTACTGGAGCTGCTGGGCATTGAGCTGGGGCCGGTGCGCCTGAAGTGCGCTCTGCTGTCGCTGAAGGTGCTCAAGGCCGGGGTGTATGGTTTAGGTGAGGCCAGCGACGATCTGGTAGATTAACGGGGTGGAAAATATGTACAACTATACCCAATACGAACCCGAGCAGTGCGAGTTTGTGGAGATCGGCGCGCTGAGCGAGCTGCCCAATGGGGCGCGCCTGTTCGTCGAGATTGATGGACAGCCGATTGTGGTGTTCAATATTGGCGACGAGCTGTATGCCATCGCTGATCTGTGCAGCCATGATGATGGCCCGGTGGGGGATGGCGAGCTGGACGGTTTCGAGGTCACCTGCCCGCGCCATGGGGCGATCTTCGACGTGCGCAGCGGCAAGGTGCTGGCGCTGCCGGCGGTGGTGGATATTCCGGCGTACCCGGTGAGAGTGATCCGGGGGGAGACGATTGAGATCGGGCTGCCGGTGGAGTAGCGTATACGGATGGCTGGGTTAAGTGGGGCGTAAAACTAACAGTTTGCGCTACATTTTATTAAATCCCAAAGCATAAAACGTAGGCACAAACAACACACGCTCGCCGGACAGGCGGGCGTTTTTGTCGATTAACTGCAGTTCGTCCAAAGTAGGGCGGACTTTCAGTCCGCCGCTGGTGGTTGGCAGACTGAAAGTCTGCCCTACGTCGTGCTGGATGATTTCCCATTCGGAATCAAATTCTGCCTGGTTGAATTCGCCGCTCCACTCGCCGCCCAGCAGGCCGCTAACGACCTGTTCGAAGCCGGCTGCGTGCAGCCACGATGCGAGTTTGCGCCCGGCAAGCGGATCGGCTCCCTGTTGGCGCAGGGAGGCGCTCTGCCACTCGCCCAGGATGGATAATTCCCCGGGGTAGTCGATGCGCCCACCGTAATCCGGCTCGGCGAAGACCAGCAGGCTGCCGCCTGGCTTTAGCACGCGCTTCATTTCCTGCAGGGCGGGGATGGGCGTCGCCAGCTTCGCCAGCCACAGCAGCAGGTAGTGGCAGCACACGGCATCGAAGCTGGCGCTGGCGTAGGGCAGGAAAAAAGCGTCACCGTTGGTCAGCAGAGCGGGAGTCTGGGAGCGGGCGAACTGCAGGGCGGGGAAGTCGATATCCAGGCCGTGCAGGGCAGCGGAGGTGCATTCGGGCAGGCTGGCAAGTACCGCACCGGTGCCGCAGCCGACTTCCAATACAGTGCGCGCCTGATCCAGCCGGGCTTTTTCGCACAGGTAGAGGCGCAGGTCACGCGTCCAAAACGCTTGTAGAGTGTAGCGGGTGTGCCAGTCCTGAATATTCATGAAAAGAAAAGAACTATCCGCAGATCACGCAGATTTTCGCAGATAGATGCAGATATTCTTGATACCAGACCCCTGGGGTCTCCGAGACCCCAGGGGTCTGGGGGGATGCCATATACTCGAGATGCCTGGCTGTACAGTCCATCCGTCCTTCCCATTGCCAGATACCTTCGTCGGCTCACAGGTCTTCGACTGCAGGCTGCAAGAGCAGCAGCCTTCCGCTCAGACCGCTCGAGAGTGGATTGCTTTGTCCACACACAGGTGTTCGACTATAGGCTGCAAGAGCAGCAGCACTTCGCTCGGACCGCTTATGAGCGGATTGCTTCGCTGCGCTCGCAATGACACTATTGACGGGTAGACGTCCACAAATCCTTGAGGGAGCCGGTCAGGGCATTGCCCAGCACCTGGTTCACGCCCTGGGCGGGCAGCACATCGCCATCCGGCTCGATGTACATCCAAGCGCGGCCTTCGGCGGAGGCCTGCTCGGCGTGCCCGGTCTCCTCAGCCACCGGGTTGGCAACCGAGTAGGGCACGGGCAGGTTCCACACCAGGTCCAGGCCGATGCCGGCGGCATGGGCGCGCGCCAGCTCCTGGGCCGGCAGGTCGTCGGAAGTGGCGGCACTGAGCGAGACAGCCTTGACGCCCATGCCTGCCAGGCGATCGAGCAGGTCGTTGGCGGAAGCTCCAAGGGAGCCGCCCAGGGCTGCGCCCAGGGTCAGGTGCACGGCGACATAAATATCGGCTGCCAACACATTCTCCAAAGCCTGCCAGGATTGGGGATTCTCGGGCAGCAGCAGGAACAGGATATGGTCCAGCCCGGTCTGCAGGAGCTGGTTCAGGTAGGCCGGCTCGCTGAAAGCCAGCCCGGTAGTGAGCAGGCCGCTGACCTGCTCGATTTTTTCAGCGTGCGCCAGCAGCTCGGGCAGATCGGGGCGCAGGGTGGGCTCGCCGCCGGTGAAAATTACGTGCGGGATGGCCGCCAGCCAGGCCTTGTCCAGGATGGTCTTCCACTCATCGGTGGAAAGCTCGCGGGTCACGCGCGCCACAGGGGCCAGCTCGTGGGGGATGCCTTCCGGCAGGCGGTAGGTCAGGGCGCAGTCCAGGCGGTAGGGGGCGCTGATATCGCCGCTGAAGGGCTCCTGGCGCTCAAATTCCAATATAGTCACCGGGTCCAGATCCGTGGTCTCGACCAGGGAGTGCAGACGTGCGATCAGGTCGCGGTAATCCAGGCGCGCTTCTTCAGGGGCGATCTTGTAGCGGCGGGTGATCTTTTGGATCACCTGATCTTCCGGCAGCCCATGCACCATATGATAGGAAAACTCGGTGGCAGTCTCATTCAAGTGCAGGATGGTGGCGGCATTGACGATCAGGATGCCGCGCCCATCCGGTTCGACGCGCAGGTGCAATCGGAAATTGAGCGGGTCATCCTGGGGGGCGATGTAATGGTACATCCCCGGGGGCGGCGCCGGCTCGGGTTTGATAAAAGCCATGAAGGAGTTGATCAGGTCGGACATAAGGCCTCCGGCAGGTGAGGGTCAGAAAGTGCCCGGCGAACCGGGGTGGAGCGGGCAGCCGCCGCCGCATTCGGGCAGCAGGGCGCAGGCATTACATTTCTCAGCCACGTAGCGACGCTCGCGCAGGCTGGTCGAAAGATCATGGTTCCAGATCGAATCCCAACTGTCATGGAGCAGGTTGCCCAACGGTGTGTAATAGGACTGGCAGGGCAGCACATCGCCATTGGGCTCCACGCACATATTGTACAGGGCGGCGGTGCAGCCCTTGACGCCCAGCTCGAGCTGCATGGGGTCGAAATGGCAGTACTGGGTGGGGGTATACCAGATCAGGCGCTGATCGTGGGCATCGCAGTGAGCACGCGCCAGCTCCAACAGGGGTGGCAGCTCGTTCTCGTTCAGGCCGGTGCCCACGCTGGCGCCTGCCCCGGAATAGATCAGGGCGTTCAGGCCCACGGTGGGCACGCCTTCGGCAGCGAGGAATGCCAGGGTCTGCCCCAGCGTGGCGGCGTTATCCCGCAGCATGGTGGTGTTGGTCATCACGTACAGGGGCGTTTCCAGCACATTGCGCAGGCCGCGCACGGTCTGCCCCCAGGCGCCGGGAGCGCGCACCATCTGGTCGTGGATGGCGGCATCGTGCGATTCGAGGGTGATCTGCACGTGATCCAGGCCGGCTTCTACCAGGCGCTCCACGAAGCGCGGGTCGGCGAGGCGCCTGGCGTTGGTGTTCAGCCCGGTGATCTGCCCGTTGTGCTCGGCATGCGCGATCAGCTCAGGCAGGTCGGGGTGCAGGGTGGGCTCGCCGCCAGTGAAGACCACGTGCGGGATGCCCAGCGCCCAGGTGCGATCGATGACCTCGAACCACTCGGGGGTGGTGAGGCCGGGGAAAGTGCGCTCGCGGGCGTTGTAGCAGTGGGCGCAGTCGTTGTTGCAGCGGTAGGTGATGGCCAGGTCCATGCGGTAGGGAGCGGAGGGGCGCGCCGAGAAGGGGGCGCGAATTTCGAGGTCCAGGTCGTGGATGGGGCAGGCGCCTTCCGGGCGGATGAGCTCGCTGATTTGGCTCTGAATTTGCGTGTAGTCAGCCAGAGCCTGCTCGGCGGGGACGGCGTAATGGCGGCGCAGGCGTTTGACGGCCTGTTCGGCCGGCGTTTCTTCCAGGGCCAGGTACGCCAGGAAGGCGGCGGTGGGATTGAGATGCACCACGCGGTTGGCGTTCACCAGTAAAAGCCCGCTGCCGTCCGGATCGACACGCAGGTGGATACGGCTGCGCTCGCCGGGGGCCTGGCGGTCGTAGTGGTGCAGCCCGGGCGGCAGGGCCGGGGCGTGCTGACCGGCCTGCAGGTGCAGGCCAGTCAGCCGACCGAAGATGGACTTGAGATTTTTCTGGATACCCATAAAGTTTACCTTCTGGAGGACCGGTTAGCGGCCACCGCCGGCGCAGGCGCAGGCGCAACCAGCGCAGGCGCAGGCACAGGCGCAGCCGCCGCCACCGCCGCCGGATCGACCACTACTGCTGCGGGGTGGAGGTGGGGGTGGAGGATTGGTGCGGTTGGTGATGGTGGAGGTGAAATCATTGAGGTTACCCACCACGCCGCCGGCGAAGTTCTGCACGCCGCCTACCACGGAGGCGGCGAAATCGGAACCGGGCAAATTGGGCAGGCTGATGCCGCCGCCACTGCCCGTGGATACGGTACTGGGCCCGGATGTACTCGGCGAGAAGGTGGGATCGTAGTTGCCCCACCAGTGCGGGATGAAGACCGGGCCGCCGGTGAAGGTGCGCCGGGTGCGGTCGTCGTAGTCTTTGTCCAGCATGGTCCATTCCATCACTTCGTCGTACTTGGCGCTCTTCACTTCTGGGGTATCGGCGCTTTCCACCTGCTGCCAGGCGCGCTCAACGATATCCTTATAATATGCCAGGGTCTCTTTGCGGCTGAAGCCTTTCATTTTGAGGGCCACGCTCTTGATCAAGGCAGTTATGGCGTCTTGCAGCTCTTTGCGGCGGGCTTTAGTTTCGGTCTCTGCAAAAGCGCTCAGGAAGTCTTTTTCGTAATCGTACAGGTCTTCGGGCTGTGGCTGGCTGATCTCCAGCTCCAGGGGCTCGCGGGTTTTGACTTTGGCAGCGTTCTTTTTGATCACTGCGAACAGGATCATGGTCAGGATCTTATCCAGGGGCTGTTCGAGCAGAATGGCGGATTCGACCGCGGTCAGGCCGCGCTTGATGCCATGCCCTTCGATGGCCACCTTGGGAGGCAGGTACTGCAGCTTGCGTTTGTTGCCGCTGATCACACCCAGGGCGCTGAAGGCGCCGATCAGGCCGATGATCCCTGCGCAGCAGCCAAAGCCGACCATGTCTTCGCCTTCCAGGCCAATGCGCTCGAAGAAGCCGGGTTGGGCCTGGATGACTCCCGCAGGAACATAGCTGCCTGGGAAAGAAGCCCCGAACTTAAACGGCTCGTAGAAATTAGCATTGGGATTATTCCAGGAGTAGACCACCCGCCCATCTGCGTCCAGGTAGGTTTCCGGCTCGGACGGGAAGCCGCTGGGGGCAGAATGCCAGCGTGGCTCTTCGGGGGTCACCCCCGGCGGCAGGTGGAAGTTGACCGTCATATCCGTGGAGCCGGTGACGTACTCGCTGCCGACATAGGTGGTGTCGAAAACACCGCTGACGTAATTGGGGTCATCGTCATCCGGGTAAAGCACATCATTGACGCGGGCAATATAGACGCGCAGTGTGCCAGAATCGCCGGGCTGGATGGTGTACTGCCCCAGGCCGACTGCCACGCCCGGATCGACATACGGCGAGCTGCTGATATCGTTAACCTGCTGCCCATCCACATCGGCGTAGATGCTGTTCATGTCATAGTTAGGGTTAGGCACGCCAATATCGACATAATCGATGGGTGCGCCCTGGTTGGTATTGTCGAAGGTGATCAGATAGTCGATCGAGGAGGTACCATCGTCGTTCCAGTACACATCCACAATCACTTCCGGGACTTCGAAATACAGGCTTTGCGCCAGGGCCACGCCAGCGCTGAGCAGCAATACGCATATCAGGAGCAAGGCGGAAAGGGAGATCAGTCGTTTGTGCATAGATTCAGCCTCCATCGATAAAGGGCGGATAGGGAGCCAGGTTGTAACCCTGCCCCCTATCTGTCAGTCTACCACTTGGGTTCCTCAGTGATTTGATAGGTGGTGCCGCAGTAAGGGCAGGTGACGACCGGCGCCCCGGCGACCATGCTGATGTCCTTGGGCGCCAGCACGCCGCCGCAGGATTTGCATTTGAGGGTGTCCATGTTCACGTTGGCGGGCATATCCACCTGCAAGGTCACGTTGGTCACGTCGCCGCCGGCCTTCTGGCGCGAGCCGAACCAGATCAGCAGGAAGCCAACGCCGATGGTAATGATGCCGATGATGATCCAGCCGGTCGAGCCATCGGGGCTGAAGGCGCCCCAGACGAATAGCACGCCAAAGAAGATGAGGATGGCGGCGCCAATGTAGGATAGGATTTTGATTGCAGACATGGGTTTCCTCCGGGTTCAGGTATCAGTGTAATAGAATTCTCACGATGAGTCTAATGATAAATTTCCTGTGTTTGTCATCATTTTAGCCCTAAATGAGCGGATGTGGGGGCGCAATGACACTATTGTTATCTACGCAGCGCCAGGGGGGAAGTTTCCGTGAAAATCATTTACATGGATACTCAGGATGGACAGGATAAAACGATATTGGTGGGAACATTTTGCGCATGATCAGCGTATTATATGTGAAACAATGGACAAACCGTGGGCTGGCAATAATGTATTGGAGCGGGATTTGCTCCAGTTGCCGGCACGCAGGAGGTTGATCTATGTCCCGCAATATCCGGTCACTTTGCTTCGTTATGCTTGCGGTTGCCCTGGCAGCCTGCAATAGCAGCCCTCAGAATACTCCTGAGAGTATTACCCCACCCGGCGCCGAATCCCAAACAGGCTTACCCAACCCGGCGTCCGTTTTCTGCGAGGAGAACGGCGGTGTCCTGGAGATCCGCCAGGATACGGACGGCAACCAATTTGGCGTATGTGTCTTCCCCGATGGCAGCGAATGTGACGAATGGGCGTTTTATCGCGGTGAATGCGCCCCGAAAAGCGCAGCGTCCACGCAAACCGCCCCCGAGCCAACCGTAGTCCCCGAGGCGACCGCCGAGATCACCAGCGATGGCTGGAAGATCTACCGGCATGCGGAGCTGGGCTACAGCTTCGCATACCCGCCGGAGGCGAGCATCGTGGAGGATGATAACCCGCTCAAGAGCTTCAGCATTGTGGGTCCGGTAGTAAATGGGGAGCGCTGGCCGTTCATCACCATCAGTCACCCTGGCGACCGGGAGGAGTACCAGCCACCTGAAAATGCGGACCTGGAGCAGTGGCTAACTGATCACTACCTTATCGGGGATACCCGCCAGCCAGACCTGGAGATTGCCGGTGTACCGGCGGTGCATCTGCGCCACGACCGCAGCCCGCAGACCTACGCCTACGACCGTTACTACTTCGCCCATCAGGGGCAGTTGTATATGATCGTGATCGGTCACACCGAGGATAAAGAGGATTGGGAGCTGTATAACAAATTTTTGGAGAGCTTCCAGTTCGATAAATAGTGAGAGTTGGGGGGAGGTAGGGCAAGGGAGCCGATCCTTAGAAAATCTCAGACATGGTTCATTTTAATAATGTCTCAACTATCAATTTAGGTTGAGAGGATTCCATGCGCCATGTTTGATACCCGATGAACCTCTTTGCTCTCTTCAACCCTCAGGAAAAATAAAACCTGCCAAATCGTAGCAAAATTAGTGAATGCACCAATAATAGATAGATAGGCTAGAAAGGAAAAAATATCTATTGGTTGAGCATTATCTGTTATCTTCCATATTGCCGCAGTGCCCACTAACATAATCAATTCGAAAAATAGCTGGTAGCCAAAAACCTTCCACCAGTGACCTCGGACGAGGCTTTGACTATAGGAAATAGCATCAGTACCTCTTTTAAGACGGAGGGCTGAGGCGGTAATTGAAAATGAGCTAGTATTAGCAAAGATGATGGCAGGAAAAATTAGCAGAAGTAACCGACCATATATCAATACTTTTGTGACGAGATATGTCCATACCACATCATCAAATCTAGACAGAGAAAAGGAAAAAGTTGACTTCAATGTGGTTGTTTTTTTATCGATAGCTACTTGTGCAATGAATGCAACACCTATGTAAGTAAATGAGGTGAATAGCAATTCAATTACTCCAAAAGCCCATATCAAACCCCTTGTCGTTAATTCTCCATGGATTGATGCTAACTCATGCCAAGGGATTAAGATACGAGACATGTATACCGGTGTGTTGACCAACAGAATAAAAGCCAGGATCAAGAAAAAATTTGAATTTGCGATCCTTAAAGTCTCCGCCAGAATTCCGCTCATGTTGATTGTGCGTTGTGGTGATGATTCAGTCATGCCCCGACCTTATTGGGTTGTGATGAATAACGGAAGTTTGCGTCTTAATTTTATCAGTTATTGGCAGTCTCAAGGGTTTGTGACCACCGGCAACTCCTCCAGGGGGACACGCAGGGAGACCAGCGGCGCGGAGACCCAGCCCTCGCCCAGCTCGGGGGTATAGATCAGGTACCAATCTCCAGCGGGATTAACCCCGCGCACTTGCAGTTCTTCGCCTTTGTCGGCGCTGCCCAGGATGGCGTACTCCTTGCCCGGCCCGGCGCGCACGTTGATCGAGTCACCCAGGACGATGGCGAGCTTAATCGGGCTGGCAGTCGGAGTGGGCTGGTGGGTTGGGGTGGGCTCTGGCTCTGGCCCGATGCGCAGGGTGGCAGCCGCCTGCTCAAAAACCGGCTCGAAATCCGGGTATTCTTCTTTCAAGGATGACATGCTGAACAGGTACACCACGCCCGGCTGGGGTGGGACGATGATATATTCCCACAGGCGCGTCTCGCCGCTGCGCCCGATGTGCTGCGATTCCGCAGCGGGGAAGCCATCTACATGCACGTAAGTATACGAAAGCAAGCGCTCGCCCATGGTCGCCTGCTGGTTCTGTTGGACGATCTGGAACTGGCCTTCGCTGAACTCACCGGTCATGGCCGGCTCGTTCATCACCAGCACCACAATCTGGGCGCAGCCGGCGCAGTTATTCAGCCCGCTGGTGTACGCACCGCCCAGGTACTGCAGAGCGCGTGTGTCCATGCCTTTCAGCGAGTCGTTTAATAATGCCTGGTGATCTTGCTCGGTGATCAACAGCCAATCGCCGGGAATCTCAAAGGAAAAATCATGCTCGTCGAACACTTTGGCCGGGAGGGATTGCGCAGGTGGTTGGGTTTGACCCTCAACAGCGACCACCGGCAGAGCTATCTCACTCGTGGCATCCACCTTGCTTGAAACAGGCCCATCTTCTGACTTGTCAAAAGGCCCCAGCTCCAACACATAGGCCCAGCCGAGAATCGCCATTACTGCACCCAGGATCAGCAGCAGCTGGCGAGAGCGGTTCAGCCGGGCGGTTTTGGCATGCGATTCCAGGATGGCGGCTTTGATCATGGAGACGTCTTCGGGGATCGCCAGTCGCACGCTCTCGATGCGGGCGCGACGGTGAAGTTTACACTTCATTTTTTCGTTCAACTCGACAACGTTTTTACATTTGGGGCAGTAGCCCAGGGGGACCGCGGCCTGGTCTTTCAACAGCGCCTGGATATCGTTGTCCTTGATCCCGCCGGCGAAGGTGTCTTTATCCATCCCCGTCAGGGCGGCTACAGCTGTAGCGCCATCGTAGGCGCCTGCGCATTCGATGCGCGCAATCTGGTCGCGAACAGCCTGCTGGCGTTCTCCCAGGCTTTCGTACAGGCGGGCGCGTTCTTTGAGGATGGCGGCGCGTTCTTTTTCAAGCGCCAGCTCCAGTGCCTGGTTCAGGTCTGCCAGGGCCTGGGCCTGATCGAGGCTGAGGTGGCGTTTGGCGCGGTTGAGATATTTCTGGTGGGGCGGCGTGGGCGTTAAGGCCAGCTTGAGCGCACTGATGGGGGTGATTATGACCAGGATCACCCAGAAGACCGGGGAGGTGAAGGCGCAGCCCAGATCCGGCAGCGGCTCGCCTTGAGCCATGCGCACCAGCACCCACACGCCCAGGGCTGTCAGCAGACCGGCGGTGATCAGGATTGTCAGGCGCGTCAGAGCGCCTTCACCCGGCAGCAAGTCGCGGTGGCATTTCTGACAAAAGCGCAGATCAGGTGGATTGACCGTCTTACACCGCTCACAGGTAATCATGCTGGCCTCCCCGAATCAAATTGTTCGCAAATCCATGAAATGGAATCATTCCCCTCCAGGTAGATCATCGCGCCGTTTAAATAAAAGTCAAGTGACGATTTTGTCAGCGGGTTTAGCTGGATAAGCTCAAAGCAAGCGATTTTCTCGCTGGCTTGTCCATGTGCCGCTCGAGATAGAAAATGGTCAAGCTGAAGCCTAACCTACGGGGACATGCAGGATAAGCTTAAAGCGAGTGATTTTCTCGCTAGCTAGTCCAAGTGCTGGTCAGATCGATCATGTTCAAGTAAGCATAATCTATATGGGAATCCAGGATAAGCTTGAAGCGAGTGATTTTCTCGCTAGCTTGTTCAGAAGCTGACCGCACAGACCATGGTCAAGCTGAAGCTTAACCTACGTGGGATAAGTAGGATAAGCTTTAGCTTGTCCATGTGCCGGTCGAGGAGTGGAAACACTCATGCAGATATTATGTAGAGCTCCGTTGATACACCCATCTTGCTGGTAAACCTGCGCGCAATGGATTATCAACAACATAAAAGATGATCCGCTCAAGCTCCTTTACATCCCGAACAACATGATCATAGCTCTCATGCTGCCAAAATTCCCCCTGGCGACCTAGAAGAAGATTGGCTTGCCGTGCAGTTCTACCTTTTATCAAGCGCATAATCTGAGCTAATTGGTAATACTCATCGTTGTGGCTGAGCGGGGTGATTACCAGATGAACATGGTTAGGCATGATACTGAAAGCTTCAAGTATATATAAATTTCCATCATTATTTTTTAGCTCGATTGAAATCATCTCTGCGATTTCAGGTTGCTCCAGCCACATAGGACCATTTCTCGACGTATCTAGATGCTGATCCCATTTGGCAAAGATCTTTTTGTAAGCCATTCGGGCTGCGTCCTGGCGAGAGGTTTCGTCGGGTAGATTATCTATCTTTGATTCATGGAATTTAGCTTCTGCTACGAGTTGTCTATGGATGCTTTTTGGGAGCGAACCTGCCAGCCGGAATGTGATGAAGATGGTTGCTCCAGGAGGTTGATAATGAGGCAGATGGCGGTTGTAGAATTCATTTAATTCCATGGAATTATTGTAATTGATTAGTTGAGTAGGATAAGCTTAAAGCGAGTGATTTTCTCGCTAGCTTGTCCACGTGTCGGTTTAGATGGTAATTGGTCCAATGGGAGAGAAATCACAAGCATTAAACATAACAAATGGGAGATATTGGATTTGTCTTAGCTTGCCTGTCCAGTGTTTGATCTGATCATGGTCAAGCTGAAGCTTAACCTACGCAGGCAAAGTAGGATAAGCTTAAAGCGAGTGATTTTCTCGCTAGCTTGTCCATGTGCTGGTCGGGATAGAAAATAGTCCGGTGGGAGAGAAAAGCACTCGAATTAATATTTTAAACTACTTGGTTTATGTAAGATATGCTTCAGCTTGCCTATTGCATGAATAGTCCGAGAATGGTCAAGCTGAAGCTTAACCTACGCTGTCTTGCTCAGATTGTGTTGATTAATTCACCCCCGCAGACTCAGGAACCAAAATCATGATTGGAATGTGTCGCTCACCAGCTCTTTCTTTGTAGAGCGCATAACCGGGATAAATCTCACAGGCCAGATTCCAGTAGCGATTGTATTCATCACCCTGCGTTTCGTGGGCGATATAGCTTCCAACTTGCTTACCAATCACGCCGCTGGCACACGGGTTGGCTTTGAGATTAAAATACCAGGCCGGGTGGTGCGCCTGGCCCCAATTGGAAGCGATGAGAGCCAATACATCCGGGTTCTGAGGGTCGCGAATTACAAGCAGGGGATTGGTGCGTGGTAGACCACTTTTGGCTCCAGTAGTGGTCAGCACCAGCACCGGTAGACCGGTCAGGATGCCGGTCAAGGTTGTGCGTTTTCCACTCAGCCTGTAAATCAGCCGGTCAAAATGATGTGCATATCGTGCAAAGAACCTGGATCCGGCTGGTGAGGAAGCGATTTTTTGGACAGATGAACTGATGGGTGAAGCACCAGGTTTTTTCATCGAAACCCCGCTGTGTAGGGACACGGTTTGGCTGATTTGATTATATAGAAACCAAACGGCGTTTACAATCCCCAGCTGCGCAGGATTTCCGGTATCTCCTGGGCGATCTGATCCCTGACCTCTCGAAACACCTGCAGGACTTGCTCTTCAGTGCCCTGAGCTTTGGCGGGATCCGCAAAGCTGTGATGCAGGCGCACGCCCGGACCCAGCCACAGGGGGCATTCTTCGGCCGCGGAATCGCACACCGTCACCACCAGGTCGAATTTCTCATGGCGGAATTCATCCGCCAGCTTGGAGCGTCCCTGATGCTGGATACCGATCTCGGCCAGGACTTGCAGCGCCAGCGGGTGCACGTAACCGGCCGGGACCGTGCCGGCGCTGACCGCCTGCCACTGCTCGCCCATGTGGGCATTGACGATGGCTTCGGCCATCTGCGAACGGCAGGAGTTACCGGTGCACAGGAACAGGACTTTGCGGGGGGTGGGGTTGTTTTCCATTAAGGGTGCCTCGCTAAAAATTCATCATCGGTTGGTTGGACTTCTTTCAGCTCGCCGGTGACCAGATAAATGGTGCGCTCGCAGATATTGGTGACACGGTCTGCCATGCGCTCCAGGTTGTGGGCTGCCCACATCAGGTAATTGGCGCGATCAATGGTGCGCGGGTCCTGGATCATTATCTGGACCAGCTCGTGGTAGACGTCATTATAAAGCTGGTCCACCTCGTCATCCAGCTCGGGGATGCGGCGGGCAGCGTCTGCATCGCCGGTGACGAAAGCGCTGACCGCCTGGTGCAGCATCTCCACGCCGATTACAGCCATGCGGGGTATATCGATCAGCGGCTTGACGGGCGGCTGGTCGCCCAGGATCAGGGCGATCTTGGCGATACCCTTGCCGTAGTCGCCGATGCGCTCCAGCTCGCCGGTGACTTCCAGGATGGAAGCCAGCAGGCGCAGGTCGTGGGCCATGACCGGCTGCTGTGTGGCGAGCACCACCATGGTTTCATTCTCCAGGGCGAAGCGGCGGGCGTTGATCTGCTGGTCACCGGCGTAGACACGCCGGGCAGCTTCCAGGTCGCGCGATTTCAAGGCTGCGACCGAGGCGGAAATGGATTGTTCAACCATGCTGTCCAGCAGCAGGATTTCATCCAGTAAATGGCGGATGCGGCGGTCTAAGGTTTCGCGTGTCATACAATTCTTCCTGGTTAGATTATCCGAAGCGCCCGGTGATATAGTCTTCGGTGACTTTGTCTTTGGGATTGGTAAAGATCTGCTCGGTGGGGCCGAACTCTTTGAGATAGCCGGCGCGATCCTCGTCCATGGTGAAGAAGGCGGTGAAATCCGAGACACGCGCAGCCTGCTGCATATTGTGAGTGACCACGATGATGGTGTAATTTTGCACCAGCTCGCGCATCAGCTCCTCGATCTTCAGGGTGGCGATGGGGTCCAGGGCGGAAGCGGGCTCATCCATCAGGATAATATCCGGCTTGATAGAGATGGCGCGCGCAATACACAGGCGCTGCTGCTGCCCGCCAGAGAGCGACAGGCCGGACTGGTCCAGCTTGTCGTGGACTTCGTCCCACAGGGCGGCGTCGCGCAGCGATTCTTCCACCAGGTCGTCCATATTGCCCTTGAAGCCATTGATCCTGGCGCCCCAGGCGATATTATCGTAGATGCTTTTTGGGAAGGGGTTTGGTTTTTGGAAGACCATGCCGATACGACGGCGGACCTCCACGGGATCTACATCCGGGGCATACAGGTTTTGCCCGTGGTACAGCACCTCGCCTTCCGCCCAGGCGGTAGGCACCAGCTCATTCATGCGGTTGAACGAACGCAGCATTGTGCTCTTGCCGCAGCCCGAAGGCCCGATGATGGCGGTGATCTTTTGTTTTTGAATCTGTAAATTTATGTTTTTCACCGCCCGAAAATCGCCGTAATAGATACTCAGATTGCGGGCTTCGATGGCAAATTGTTCGGCGGACTCGAGCGGATAGGATTGAGGGAGGGCGATGTTGGTCGCGGTTGGAGCAGGGTGGTTCATGATAATCTCCGGCTGTAGCGATTGCGGAGCAGGATCGCCAGGGCGTTGAGGGATAGCAGCAAGATCAACAGCACCAGGATGGCCGCTCCGGCTGCGCTGCGGAATTCGTCCTGCGGGCGTGAAGTCCACTGGTAGATCTGGATGGGCAGGGTGGTGAATTTGGAAAAAGGCCCGTTGGGATTAAAGGTCAGGTAGGTGGAGGCGCCCACGACCACCAGCGGCGCGGTCTCGCCGATGGCGCGCGAGATGGCCAGGATGGCGCCGGTGAGGATGCCGGGCAGCGCGCTGGGCAGCACGTGGTGCCAGACCGTCTGCCAGCGCGTGGCGCCGAGACCAAAACTGGCCTGGCGCAGGGAGCCTGGCACAGCGCGGATGGCTTCCTGGGCGTTAATAATGATCACCGGCAGCACCAGCAGCGCCAGGGTCAGGCCGGCGGACAGGATGGTGCGCCCGTTGGCGGTAGTCGTATCTCCGACGCCAAATACAGCTCCGCTGGTCAGCGGCTCGAGCAGGCGCACAAACAGCGCCAGGCCCAGGATGCCGTAAATAATGGACGGCACGCCTGCTAAATTGTTGATATTGGTCTGGATAATGCGCTGCACCCAGCTATCACTGGCGTATTCTTCCAGATAAATGGCTGCCGCCACGCCCAGGGGGAAGGCCACCAGGATGGTGATCAGGATGGTCCACAACGAGCCGCTGATGGCGTACCGCACCCCGGTCCACAGCGGGTCAGCGTCCTGGGGGGCGGTGATGAAATCGCGCGTCAGCCAGCTTTTGAATTCCAGCCTGGATTCGGGGTCGAACGCCAGGGCTTCAGCCTGGATCTCCGCCTTGCGGGTCAGCGAGTCGAATAAATTCCACACCCCCAGGACTTTGGGTTTGGTGATGCGCTGGCCGATCAGGCTGCGCAGCTCAGCCTCACTGCGCTGTAGCAAGGGTTTGTCGCGCTCCAGGCCTTTGAGAGCATTGGCGGAGATATTCTTGCTGAGCATGGAAATGAGCTGCGTCTGGTCCATATCCTCCAGTGCCACGCCGTCCAGCGCCAGTGAAGTCGGGTCGAGGCGATATTGGTAGGCAACATACCCGAAGGCGGTGTTGGTGACATTGAAAAGCAACAGGGTCAGCGAGACCAGACCGACAATCGTGGAGACCTGAAAGAGCTTACGCCAGATGCGGCTGCTGCGGTGGCGTTTAGGCAGGTTGGGCTGGAACTCGGCATACTCAGGTGTGGCCGGGGATTGGATGAGTGGTTGAGTCATTCGTACTTCTCCCGGAAGCGGCGCACCACCATCCCGCTGAGGATATTCAGGCTCAGGGTCATCACAAATAACAATAAGCCCAGGGCAAAGATGCTGTTGTAGTCGACGGAGTTGTAGCTCAGGTCGCCGCCGCTGATACGCACGATATGCCCGGTAAGCGTCTCGGCGCCTTCGAAGGGGTTGAAGGTGAAGTTCGGCCCGGCGCCGGCTGCCAGAGCCACGATCATGGTTTCGCCGATGCCGCGCGAGATGCCCAGGATCACGGCTGCAGCAATGCCGGACAGGGCGCTGGGGACCACGATCTTGACTGCGGTTTCCAGTTTGGTGGCGCCCAGCCCGTAGGCGGCTTCGCGCATGGCGCGCGGCACGGCGCTGAGGGCATCTTCGCTCATCGAACTGATCAGGGGCAGGATCAGAATACCCATCACGATGCCGGCTGAGGCGGTGTTGTAGACGTCAACGATGTCGCTCCCAAAGATGCCCCGCAAAATGGGGGTCATGAAAGTAAGGGCGAAGTAGCCGTACACCACGGTGGGGATGCCCGCCAGGATTTCCAGGACCGGTTTAATGAGGCTGCGCGCTCTGGGCGAGGCGTATTCGCTCAGGTAGATGGCGACCATCAGGCCCAGGGGCACGGCGATGAGCATGGCGATGGTGGTGGTGATCAAGGTGGCTGTGACCAGCGGCCAGACCCCAAATTCCTGGATTTGCGGCTGCCATTTGATGCCGCCGAAAAATTCGAGCAGGCTGACCTGCTTAAAGAACAGGTAGGCTTCCTTGCCCAGCTCGTAGACGATGCCGATGGTGGTGAGAATGGATACCGCGCCGCTGAAGAACAGAATACCCTGAATGAGTACTTCATGGGGGCGAACGCGCCGGCGCAGGTTGATTGTTTGTTCGGCTCGAGCAAGGCTCTCTTTAGAATTCTGAATTGTTGTCATCGAATATTGATCGAATAGATAGGTCTGGGTAGCGTCGAGGCATGCCTCGACGCTACCAGGAAATTGGTGCAAAATCCGCTGTCAGTTTCCCTTTGCAAATTACTGCGCCATGGCGTCGAGCCAGGCCTGGCGAGCGCCATCCAGGGCTTCGACGGAAGCGGGGAAGTAACCCACGTCCACGATCAGGTCATTGACGGTGGTCAGGTAGAAGTTGATGAAAGCCGCGACCTGGGGCTTGGACTGCAGGATCCCGGCGTCCGAGTAGATGAACAGGGGACGCGCCAGCGGGTAGGAACCGTCTTCAGCGGATTCAGCAGTGGGGGCAACGCCGTCGATGGAAAGCGCTTTGAGGGCGCCTGCGTTTTCCTGGTAGTAAGCGAAGCCGAAGTAACCGATGGCATAGGGGCTACCTTCCACGCCCTGGACGAGCACGTTATCGTCTTCGGAGAGCTGCAGGTTGGCGGCGTTAAGGATGGGGGCTTCGTCTTCACCCATGACTTCTTCGACAAAGTAATCGAAGGTGCCGGAGTCGGTGCCGGGGGAGAAGCGCTGGATGGGCTCGGCCGGCCACTCGGGGCGCACGTCGGCCCAGGTGGTGGTGCTGGAGAAGATCAGCGCCAGTTCGGCCAGTGTGACATCCTCAACGAAATCGTTCTCAGCCGAGACGACAATGGCCAGGGCATCGGTGCCCACGCGGAACTCGATCGGCTCACGGCCATTGCTGCGGCAGGCTTCCACTTCTTCGTCCTTGATGGCGCGGCTGGCGTTGGCGATGTCGGTCTCTGCGGTCACGCAGAAGCGCTCAAAACCGCCACCGGAGCCGATGGAGTCGACGGTGATGTTGCCAGGAAAACCTTCGTCCTTGAAGGAGGCGACCATGGCTTCTGAGAGCGGGTAGACAGTGGACGAGCCAGCAGAGACAATGGCGCCATCCACACTGGTGGGATCTACGGCAGGGAGCATGCCGTCCATAGGTGCTTCGGTCATTACTGGCTCAACCGGAGCCTCGGTAGCCATGGGTTCGACGGGGGCCGCAGTGGGGGTGGGGGTGGCCTGGGCGCAGGCTCCCAGGACCAGGGCTGCCAGGATCAGGCTGGACAGCAGGGCAAACGATTTACGATGTGAAGTACGATTCATGCTAGATTTCTCCTTGAGAAAATTGTTTTCAGGTTCAGTCAGGCGATCAGGCCTGTACTATAATCATCCCAAGGATAACAGGCTGGTTTTAACGCACGGGCAAGGGCAGGTTAATATTCAGTTTACAGATGTAAACGTCTGGTTAACAAAAAAGGAGCAGTATGAAATCACCGCGTTTAATTCGACCCCTCATGATGCTGGGGGTGGTGGTGCTGGTGCTGGCAGTGCTGAGTTATGGCATGCTGCCGGGCTGGCGCAGCACAACCACAGGAGTGGTCCTGCTGGTGGTGGGAATTGTGCTGGGTCTTGGAGCAATCATCAAGGATATGGTGGATCTACTCAGGGAGCTGCGCCAATCGGAACAGGAGCACAAAGACCAGCCGAAGCGTGATTAAGCGCCGATACCCAGGTAGTGCGCCAGTAAGCCCAGGACAGCCCCACCGGCAATCAGCCAGGTGGTATTCACTTTATAGCGTATCAGCAGGAGCGCGGCAAGCAGGCCGGTGGCAATGGTCAGGGGACTGGATAAGGCATCACCGGCCAGCTCCAGGGTGACCGCTGCCATCAGGCCCAGCGAAGACAGGATCACGCCATCCAGCAGACCGCCTATCCAGGGGGAGCGGCGCAGGCGCGGGATGAGCGGGTTGCTCAGGGCGACGAAGATAAACGAGGGCAGGAAGATGCCCAGAGTGGCGAGAACTGCGCCGGGGAGACCGCCGACCTGGTAGCCGATGAAGGTGGCAGTGGTGAAGACCGGCCCCGGGGTGACCTGACCGATGGCGATGGCGTCGATCAACTGCTGGCTGCTCAGCCAGCCCAGCCCGCTGACAAACTCATCCTGGATGAAAGCTACCAGCACATAGCCGCTGCCGTACAGCACCGAGCCAATTTTAAGGAAGCTCAGGAATAAACGTCCCTGGCTGAAGGGCTGAGGTGTTTGCAGCAATTTGGCTGCCGCAGGGCCTGCCCACAGCGCAGGCTGGAAAAGAGGCATGGCCAGCAGGGCCGGCAAGTTGGCTGTCAGTGAAGCCCGGTTCTGGTAGAGCATCATCACCAGACCACCCAGCAAGAGCAGCAAGAGGGCATCCACCCCGGCGAAGTACAATGCCAACGCCGCCAGGGCGACCAGCCCGCCGAAGATGCCCTTTACAGCGCTCCCACCCAGCCCCCACAGCGCCTGCAGGATGATGGCGATGACCACCGGTTTTACCCCATCCAGCAGCCAGGCTGCCTGGGGCGTGGTGCCAAATTCGGCATATGCCCAGGCCAGGATGGTGGTGATCAGCGCAGCCGGCAGGATGAAAAATCCACCGGCTGCGAGCAGGCCCTGCCAGCCGGCGCGCTGGTAGCCCACATGGATGCACATTTCAGTGGAATTGGGGCCGGGGATCAGGTTGGTAGCGCCCAGCAGGTCCAGGAAGTGCTGGTCTTCCATCCATTTACGACGCACCACGACTTCGTCGCGCAGCATGGCAATGTGCGCGGCCGGTCCGCCGAAGGCGGTCAGCCCCAGGCGCAGGAACAGGCGGGCGACTTCGCCCAAATGAGGGTGAGGGAAAGGCGGCTGTGTGTTAATGGCGCCATTCTAATCGGAAAGTGATCCTGGGGGAAAGATTGCTCTTCGCCTGGCAACGATCCTTGCTTCCAGGTGTCCTGAGCGGAGTGTTCCTTGCACAGTCGGGGGATGGTTTTTCGGTTGGACTGGCAGCGCTTCGACTTCAAGACACCAGAGAACGGTGTCATTCCGCTCAGCGCGCTTGGGTTATAGGCGGTCTGAGCGGAAGGCTGCGGTTTTTGCAGCCTGCAGTCGAAGACTGATCGGTCGGCTATTTATTCAGTCCCAGATGGTTACGCTTCGACTTCAAGACGCCAGAGAACGGCGTCTTTCCGCTCAGCGCGCTTGGTCGCTCGCGTATTTGCGCTCAGCGCGCTTGCTACCAAGCGTCCTGAGCGAAGCGCTCTTTGCGTAGTCGAAGGACTGTGAGCCTACTCTAGCTGCTTTCTTTTTCTAATTTGGTCGCGCTGTTTGCGTTCATCGGTCACAATCTGGTGGACTGCATCAAAATCATGATTGATCAATGCAATTTTCTTCTTGCGCGACCAGCCTTTGACCTGGTGTTCGGCGTTGAAGGCTTCGTCGTGGGTCTGGAATTCTTCCATCCAGACCAGCTCCACCGGGCGACGGGTGTATGTGTAAGACTGCGGGCTGACACCGGTTTGATGTTCGTAAAGGCGCGCTTCGAGGTCTGATGTCATTCCGGTATAGAATGATCCATCTACGCATTGGAGGATGTAGACGTAGTATGGCAATTTTTGCTCCGGGTGCTTGAGTGTAAGTAGACTGAATTATAAGTTGGAGGACGGTCTTTTCGGTAGACTGGCAACGCTTCGACTGCGACCCGCAAGAGCAGCGGGTCTCCGCTCAGCGCGCTTGGGGGCTCGCGTCTTTCCGTTCAGTCTTCGACTGCAGGCTGCACAGAACGCAGCCTTCCGCTCAGACCGCTTATGAGAACGCGCATTTTCGCTCAGACAGCTTGATCAGCCACCGGAACCGTGAAATAAAACGTGCTGCCGCGGCCTTCTACGCTTTCCACCCACAATTTGCCCCCGTGCGCTTCCACCAGGTGGCGGGCAATGGCCAGGCCCAGCCCGGTGCCGCCGCTGGTGCGCGCCCGGTCGGATTTGTAGAATCGCTCAAAGATACGGCTCAGGTCACTGGCGGGGATACCCATGCCGGTATCCTGCACTGCGAAGAGGATAAATTTCGCCGGATCAGGCGCATAAGCCTCAGCGCGCACGCTGATCTGGCCCCCGGCAGACGTAAATTTGATGGCATTGTGCAGCAGGTTGACCAGCACCTGCTCCAGGCGGGATGGATCAGCGTTGACCGAGGGCAAATCCGGGGCTGAGAGTGTCACCTGCAAGCCGGCGCGCTCGGCCTGCAACCGCAGGCGCTCCACAGCACCTTCCAGCAGGCTGCCCGGCTTCACCGGCTGGAGCTGCAGCGGGACGCGCCCTGACTCAATGCGTGCCAGCTCCAGCAGTTCGGATACCATCTGGCTGAGCGCGTCCACCTCGGTTTCGATCTGCCCCAGAAAGCGTCGCGCCGCCGGTGGATCTTCCAGAGCGCCTTCCTGCAGGGTCTCGGTGAGCGCCTTGAGCGATGCCAGCGGGGTGCGCAGTTCGTGGGAGAGATTACTGATGAAGTCGCGCCGCACGGTCTCCAGGCGGCGCAAGCGGGTCAGGTTCTGGATCAACAGCAGCACACCGCTTTCCTGGCTCTGGCTGCGTGGGATGGCGATCACCTGCAGGGTAAGCTGGCGGTTGGGGATTTCCAGGATGGCGCTTTGCATCAGGCGCGTCTCCTGTGCGCTTTGCCAGAGCTCGACGGCCTGGTGCAGGCGCAGGACTTCGATCAGAGACGAGTGGATGGCTGTGTCCTCGCTGACGTTGAACAATTCCTGGGCGGCGCGGTTGATCAACTGTACTTTTCCGGCAGCATCCACGATCAACAAGCCATCCGAAATTTCCGCAAGAACGTCAGATAGCTTGGCGCGCTCGCTCTCTAAGGCGTCGATCTGGGCGTTGAGCTGCCGGCTCATGGCGTTAAAAGCCTGGGTGAGCTGCCCGACTTCATCGCTGGTGGCAGGGATCAGGCGGCTGTCCAGCTCGCCCTTGGAGATCTGCTCGGCAGCCTGGGTAAGCTGGCGTAATGGACGGGTGGCACTGTCCGCGATCCAGATGGCCAGCAGCAGCGCCGCCAGAGCAGCCAGCACGGTTGTGCCAGCCAGCGTGCGCGCCAGGCTGTCCACGCGCTGCTGGACGGCTTCCAGCGGCAGGGCGATACGCACAATCCCCAGCAAGGCTGCCTCAGAGCGCACGGCCGCGGCGACATAGAGCTGCTCGTAGCCCAGGGTGCGCGAGAAGCGCGTGCTGCTGCCCATACCTTCATTCAGCGCCGCAGTCACCTCCGGACGATCGAGATGGTTCTCGATCTCCACCTGTTCGGCATGCGAATCCCCGACCACATTGCCAAGTGGATCGATGATGGTGATGCGCGCCTGCAGAGCATCTGCCCAACCCCGGGCAAGCTCATCGTATTGGTGCGCTGCCGCAGGCAGGCTGAGTGGGGCTTCCAGGGCCTCGGCCAATAAATAGGCATTACTGGAGAGTTCGTGCTCCAATTGGGAAAGGTAATTCTGGCGCAGGAAATTGGCCAGAATCAAGCCCAAAGCCAGCATGACCGCCAGGATCAGCAGGATATAGGGGATGGCAATGCGCCAGCGAATGGAATTAAACATCAGCCCTCAAAGCGATAGCCGGCACCGCGCACGGTGATGATACGCTGCGGATCAGCGGGGTGCGGCTCAATTTTTTCGCGCAGCCAGCGTATGTGCACGTCCACGGTGCGGCTGCCGCCGGAGAACTCCCAACCCCACACACGCTCCATGATCTGGTCGCGGCTGAGCAGTTGACCACGGTGTTTGGCCAGGAAGAGCAGTAACTCGTATTCTTTAGGTTTGAGCGCCAGGGGCTGCTCATCCAGGAGGACTTCACGGCGCGTCTGGTTGATGGTCAAATTGGCAAAGGTCAACAGGGCGTGTGGTGCGGTTTCTGGAGTTGTGCTGGCTTCGGCGCGCATCATGCGCACCCGGCGCAGCTGGGCTTTGACGCGTGCCAGCAGCTCGCGCATGGAGAAGGGTTTGGTCATGTAATCATCGGCGCCCATCTCCAGGCCGATCACGCGGTCGATCTCATCGTCGCGCGCAGTCAGAAACAGGATAGGAGTATTCATCTCCTGGCGCAGGATGCGGCACACCTCAAAGCCATCCAGGACCGGCAGCATAATGTCCAGCACGATCAGGTCCGGCAACTGGCGGCGGGCAGCCTGCAGGGCAGCCTCGCCATCGCCGGCCGTCTCGACCTGGTAGCCCTGGCGGGTCAGGTTATACGACAGGGTATCCTGCAGAGCGGGTTCGTCTTCGACGACCAGGATGCGTTCAGGCATAAGATGTGCTTTCCTCGATCTGGCGGGCAGGGGTCGCGATGGTAAAATAAATGCAGCGGAGCTGGTTACACCGGAAGGCAGAGCTTTTCTGCCAGTTGGAGATTACTGGGCTCGACCAGGATGGAGTTATCCCCGAAAAGGATGGTGGGCACGCTGCGATTGCCGTGGTTGGTCTCGATCACAAAGCGCTCGGCGTCTTTGTCCCGGTCGATATCGATCCACTGGTAAGGGATGCGGTGGTAGTCCAAAAAGCGTTTGGCGCGCAGGCAGTCTCCACACCAACGTGTACCATACATCGTAATCTCAGCTTCAGTCATGCAGCTCCCTCCCGGCCATGGTTTTGCCTATTATAAATGGTCATGGATATTCAGGATAGACAGGATAAAACAATCTCTGGCCGATAAGGATTTGATAATTAATATCCTGTATATCCTGTCTATCCATGTCAATTAATCGAATTTCGGAAAAGGATACAACCACAATGGGGAAGCTCAACAAATACGCGAAATTTGCCTGGTTCGTGCTGGGGTTCAATATACTGGTGGTGCTGTGGGGGGCGTACGTGCGCGCCACAGGCGCCGGGGCGGGCTGCGGCAGTCACTGGCCCTCCTGTAATGGGGAGGTCGTCCCGCAAGCGCCGGAATTGGAGACCATGATCGAATTCCTCCACCGCCTGACCAGCGGGGCAGCATTGCTGCTGGTGCTGGCTTTACTGATCTGGTTCTTGCGCGCCTTCCCCAAGGGGCACCCGGCGCGCCTGGGAGCGGTGCTGACCTCCGTGTTTATCATCCTGGAGGCGCTGGTCGGGGCGATGCTGGTGCTGAACGAGTGGGTAGCTGGCGATGTGTCCATCGGGCGTGTGGTTTCGCAAGGCATCCATTTGTTGAATACCTTCCTGCTGCTGGCGAGTTTGGCGCTGACGGCGTTTTGGGCGGGCGGCGGCGAGCGGCTGCGCCTCAAAGGCCAGGGCTGGCTGGCCTGGGGACTGGGGTTGGGCGCCGTGCTGATGCTGGCTCTGGGTGTAAGTGGGGCGATCACCGCCCTGGGGGATACGCTTTTCAAAGTGGACAGCCTGGCGGAAGGCCTGGCGGCAGATTTTCATCCCGAGTCGCATTTCCTGGTGCGTCTGCGCGTCTGGCATCCCATCCTGGCGATCATCACTGCGCTGTACACCGCTTTTGTGAGCCTGCTGGCGGCGATGTTCTACCCCAGCCCGCCGGTGAAGCGCCTGACCACCGGGTTGATCATCCTGCTGCTGGTCCAGCTTGCGGCCGGTCTGGTGAATTTACTGCTGCTGGCGCCGGTGGCGATGCAGATCGTACACCTGCTGCTGGCTGACCTGGTATGGATAAACTATGTGTGGCTGGCGGCGAGTTTGCTGAGCCTGCCGGCTGTCGCCGCGCAGCCTGCGTCGGAGGATACACCCCTGGCAGGCCTGCAAAGAGAATCTGACCCGATCGAGCTTTTATAGGTGGAGGTGCACAATGAGCGCTGAAAATGAATTACAAAACCGTCTGGCAGACCTGCGCCAGCAGATCCATGAACACAATTACCGCTATCATGTGCTGGATGATCCCCTGATCAGCGATGTTGAATTCGACCGCCTGCTGGTGGAGCTGCGCCAGATCGAGGTCGAACACCCGGAATGGGTGACGCCCGACTCTCCCTCGCAGCGCGCCGGGGCGCAGATGTTGGATAAATTCACCAAGGTGCAGCATCCTGCGCCGATCCTGAGCCTGGCGAACGCCTTCGGCACGCCCGATCTGCGCGCCTGGTACGAGCGCGTGGTGCGCCTGGATGACCGGGTGGAGCGCGCCCAGTTTGTGGTGGAGCCCAAAATCGATGGGCTGTCCGTGGTGCTGCATTACCGGGAAGGCATGTTTGTGCAGGGAGCGACGCGCGGCAACGGCGAGGTGGGTGAGGAGATCACCGCCAACCTGCGTACAGTGCGCTCGCTGCCGCTGCGCATTCCCACCAATCCGGATGGACCGGCTGCGCCGCCGTATCTGGTGGTGCGCGGAGAAGCTTTCATGAATATCGGCGATTTCGAGCGCCTGAACCAAAAACTGGAAGCCGCCGGGCAGAAGACCTACCTGAACCCACGCAATACCGCGGCCGGCTCGCTGCGCCAATTGGACCCATCCCTGACCGCCAGCCGCCCACTGACCCTGCTGATTTATCAGATCGTGGCTGGTGAGGGCGATTTCCCTGCCACACAGTGGGGGACGCTGGAGTATCTGCGCGGGCTGGGCTTCCCCACACCGCCGGCCGAATTCTGCACGGATCTGGATGAAGCAGTGCAGGTGGTGGAATCCTGGGAGCAGCGCCGCCATGACCTGCCGTACGAAGCGGACGGCGTGGTGATCAAGATCAATGACCTGGTCTTGCAGGCTGATCTGGGTTTTGCGGGCAAGGACCCGCGCGGAGCGATTGCCTATAAATTCCCGGCGCAGGAAGTTACCACCATCCTGCACGAAATCCGCGTCAACGTGGGGCGCACCGGACGGCTGACACCCTACGCCGTGCTCGAGCCGGTGCTGATCGGCGGGGTGGTGGTCAAGCAGGCTACCCTGCACAATTTCGACTATATCCGGGATAAAGATATCCGCCCGGGAGACCGGGTGCGGCTAAAGCGCGCCGGTGAGGTGATCCCCTATGTGATCGGTCCGGTGGAGGCAGCGCGCACGGGCGCCGAGCTGCCATACGAGCCGCCGCTGAACTGCCCTGAGTGCGGCGAGCTGGTGGAAAACCTGCCCGGCGAGGTGGACTGGTTCTGCGTGAATGCCTCCTGCCCGGAGCAGCTGGTGCGCAATGTGGAGCATTTCGTCTCGCGCGGGGCCATGGATATTGTGGGGCTGGGGATCAAGATCGTGGAGCAGTTGATCGCTGCGGAAATGGTGCGCGATGTAGCGGACCTGTACACATTAAAACGCGAAGATTTGCTGGCGCTGGAAGGCTTTGCCGAAAAGAAGGCCGACAACCTGCTGGAGTCGATCGAAGCCAGCAAAGCGCGACCACTGAGCCGCCTGATCACTGCCCTGGGAATACGCGGCGTTGGAGAGGTGGTGGCGGCGGACCTGGCGCGCGCTTACCCGGACCTGGACGCCCTGGCAGCTACTTCGATCGTGGCCTTGCAGGGCATTGAAGGGATCGGCCCGAATATCGCCGCGGCGATCGTGGATTGGTTCAGTCACGAGCGCAACCGGCTGGTGCTGGAGAAGCTCAAGCGAGCGGTGGTGTGGCCGACCGGGGTGGTGCAGGCTGCGGTGCAGGTTGGTGGTCCGTTCGCAGGCAAAACCTTTGTGGTGACCGGCACGCTGGCGGGCTTTACGCGTGATGGTGTGAAGGAGTTTATCGAGCAGCACGGTGGCAAGGTGACTGGCTCGGTAAGCAAGAACACGCATTATGTGGTGGTGGGCGAGAATCCCGGCTCGAAGCTGGAGAAGGCGCGCCAGCTGGGTGTGCCGGTGATCGGGGAGGAGGAGTTGAGGAGGTTGGTGTTGTAGCGCAAACTGTTCGTTCTTATGTAGCGCAAACTGTTAGTTTGCGCAGTGTAAGCATAGCTGTGAAATATTCTATAAGAAGAATGCTCGGAGCAAGCTAACAGCTTGCTCTACATGGTGAGATGATAATGTCACGTTTATCCTACAAACTGTATTACCAGCGCAACCTGCCACATTTTCAGCCTTCTGGTGCAACGCTGTTTATTACACTTCGCCTGGCAGGCTCGCTTCCCAAAGAGGTCATGCTGCTCCTGGAAGAAGATGCCCGTACCAAGGAAGCTGAGATTGAGCTGATAACCGACCCGCAGCTACAGAAACAAGCGGTTACTCAGGCTCAAGAGCAATTATTCAACAAGTGGGATGCGGCATTAGACGCCGCCAAACAATCAGCCCGCTGGCTGGCAAATCCAGAGGTGGCAGAGATGGTTTGTGAGGCTCTTCATTATCGCGATCAGCGCGTGTATAGTCTGGATGCATACTGCGTGATGCCCAATCATATTCATCTGGTGTGTACACCCTTAGAGAAGCAGGATAGCTCTGTTTCCATTTCGGAAATTATGCAATCATTGAAAGGTTACACAGGCCATCAGGCGAATAAAATCTTAGGCAGGCAGGGCACTTTCTGGCAGCACGAGAGCTATGATCATGTTGTGCGGGACGAGGCTGATTATCAGCGGATTGTGCAGTATGTTTTGGATAATCCTGTAAGAGCTGGTCTGGATGCGAGATGGGTCTATTCAAAGTAGAGAAAGCTGTTCGAATTCGAGTGTTTGGTTTTTATGTAGCGCAAACTGTTAGTTTGCGCAGATTGTGCAGTCTAAAGGCACATTCTATAAGATGACTAAACAGAACAAGCTAACAGCTTGCGCTACATGAGTGAGTTGACATTTCCTCAAAAATCTTATAAGGTAAAGGCATGGATAACAAACTGGCTTTTGTGCTGAGCGGCGGGGGCTCACGCGGCGCGCTGCAGGTCGGGGCGTTACGTGCCATATATGAACGCGGCTTGCAGCCGGATTTCTTGATCGGAAGCTCGGTAGGCTCGGTCAATGCAGCTTATCTCTCCCTGCACGGTTATACGCAGGCCACGCTGGACCAGCTTACCGATGTGTGGCGGCATGCCAGCAGCTACGATTTGCTGCCTAAAAATTATATCTGGCTGGCCATGCGCAGCATGCTCCGGCGCTCATCCAGCGATCCGGCTCAGCGCCTGCGCCAATTCTTCATCAATAATGGTCTGACGCCCGATCTGCGCTTTGGGGAGCTGCAAGAGCCCAGGCTGTACGTGGTGGCAGCCGATCTGAATACCGGCAAACCAGTCATTCACGGTACGGTAGAGGACGAAAAGGTGCTGGATGCGCTGCTGCTCTCGACTGCCCTGCCGCCCTGGTTTATGCCGGTGAAAGAGCAGGGCGCTTACCTGGTGGATGGAGGTATCGTCAGCAATTTACCCATTGAACCTGCCTTGCGCATGGGCGCTACTCAAATCATTGCCCTGGATCTGCTGGATGGGCAGTCTGTGCCAGCGGAGAGCAGTGGCCTGGGAGGATTTCTGGGGCGCCTGACCTATGCGGTGGAGCGCCGCCATGCCGAGCTGGAATTGGAGCTGGCGGAAGCGCGCGGGGTTCCAACGCTTTACCTGGGCCTGGGCGAGAAAACCAGCACGCCGTTCTGGGATTTTCAACATACCGACGAGATGCTGGCGCAGGGTTATGCAGCTGCGCGCCGGGTATTGGATGATCAACAGGGTGAGAGGCTCTTGAAGGTAGCCGGGGAGTGAGCATGACTGCAGAGGCTTGCCGGATGGGCATCGATATTGGCTCTACCACTGCCAAGGTCCTGATCCTGGATGCAGCCGGCGAGACGCTCTATTCCGAGTATCGCCGCCACAACACCGAGACGCTGGTCACTTTGCAGGCCATGCTGGAAGGAGCTGTGCAGGCTCTCGGCAATGTTCCGGTAAGCCTGCTGGTGACAGGTTCGGCGGGTCTGGGGATTACCGAAAAATACGACCTGCCCTTTATTCAAGAGGTGGTGGCCTCGGCGGAGGTGGTGCACCAGCGCTATCCCCAGGTGCGCACGCTGATCGATATTGGCGGAGAGGATGCCAAGATCATCTTTTTCGATGAGCAGCGCAGGCCAGATATCCGCATGAACGGCTCCTGCGCCGGGGGCACGGGCGCATTCCTGGACGAAATGGCGACCCTGCTGAATGTGCCGGTGACCGAGCTGGACCAGCTCGCCAGCCAGGCTGCCAATATCTACCCCATGGCATCGCGCTGCGGGGTATTTGCCAAAACTGACCTGCAGAACCTGCTCAGCCGCCAGGCGACCAAGCCGGATATCGCGGCATCGGTGTTCCACGCCGTGGTCCTGCAAACCCTGGCGACATTGGCGCGCGGGCGCGATCCCCAGCCAGCGCTCCTGTTCAGCGGCGGCCCGCTGACCTTCATGCCCGGGCTACGCCAGGCGTTTCTCGAGGTGCTGGAGCTGAGCTCGGAGCAGGTGGTGGATGCCAGATCCCTGGAGCTTCTGCCGGCGCTGGGTGCGGCGGTGGCGGAGAGCAGCATGCGCCAGGACCTGACTTTGCAGGAGTTAATCGCTAAACTGCGTGTAGTCAATCGTCAGGAGCTGGCACTGCAGCACCATGAGCCGGCGCTGTTTGATTCGCAGGCAGCCTACCTGCGCTGGAAAGCGAATGGCGACAACCGGCGAATCCAGCGCCTCAGCCCAGGTGAATGTGCGGATGTCGAATATTACCTGGGGATCGATTCCGGTTCGACCACCACCAAGCTGGTGCTGATCGATGAACAGGGACGCGTGGCGTGTGATTATTACGCCGGTAACGCGGGCAATTCGATCCGCGCCGTCCAGCAGGGGCTGGCGCACATCCGGGAGCAGTTTGCCAGCCATGGCTTCCTGCCGCGCATCACCCACAGTGTGGTGACCGGCTACGGAGAGGACCTGATCCGGGCGGCCTTTGGCATCCTTGAAGGCATGGTGGAGACCCTGGCGCATTACCAGGCTGCCAGGGCTTTCGACCCGCAGGTGAGCTTCATTCTGGATATTGGCGGGCAGGATATGAAAGCCATCTTCATCCAGGATGGGCAGATCCAGAACATTGAGATCAACGAAGCCTGTTCTTCTGGCTGCGGCTCGTTTATCGAAACCTTCGCTCGCAGCATGGGTTATGGGGTGGCGGATTTCGCGCAGTTGGCCTGTACGGCTGCCGCGCCTTACAATCTGGGCACACGCTGCACGGTGTTTATGAATTCACGCGTCAAGCAGGCCCTGCGTGAAGGCACGTCGATCAACGATATCTCAGCCGGGCTGGCGTATTCGGTGATCAAAAACGCCCTCCACAAGGTGTTGAAAATCACCAATACCGAGCTGCTGGGCGAGCATATTGTGGTGCAGGGCGGCACTTTCCGCAACCCGGCGGTGCACAAAGCCCTGGAAGAGCTGATCGGCAAGCCGGTGGTCTGCCCCGAACTGGCGGAGCTGATGGGCGCTTATGGGGCGGCGCTGCAGGCGCGTGAAGCTCAGCGCAATAATGGACACCATCCCAGCAGCTTTGTGGGGCTGGAAAACCTGGAGCAGATGGGCGAGTACATCCGCAAAGAGATCCACTGCCACGGCTGTGAGAACCGCTGCCGGGTGACGAAACTGACCTTTCCCAACAAGAACAGCTTCTATTCGGGCAATCGCTGCGAGCGCATTTACTCCAACGGCGGCAGGGCTGAGCGTAAGGGCATCAGTGTGCCGGCGCTCAAATATAAGCTGTTGTTCGAGCGCCAGACCAGCCCCCAGGGTGAGCCGCGCCTGACGATTGGCATCCCCAGGGTGCTCAACCAGTTCGAAAATTTCCCCTTCTGGAACACGTTATTCGTGGAATGCGGCTTTCAGGTGCGGCTCTCGTCGCCTTCCAGCAATGCCATTTATCAGGCGGGGGCAAAGCACATCATGTCCGAAAACCTGTGCTTCCCTGGCAAGCTGGTCAGTGGACACATCATGGACCTGATTCAGGCGGGGGTGGAGCGCATCTTCTACCCGATGGTTTTTTACGAGCAGCCCGAGTTCAGCGATGCGCAAAATTCGTTCAACTGCCCGGTCGTCTCCGGCTATCCGGAAGTGATTCGCAGCGCCATCGACCCGCTGCGGGCGTACGGCATCCCGCTGGATATGCCGGCGATCACTTTCCGCCACCTGGACCTGCTGGAGCAGGGCTGCCTGAAGTATCTGACCGGTCTGGGGGTGCCTGCCAGACAGGTGCGCCAGGCAGTGCGCAAGGCACTGCACGCCCAGCGTGAATTCAAAGCCCAGGTTGCCGGGCTGGGCGAAGAGCTGCTGGCGGATGCACGCCTGGAGGGGCGTCCGGTGGTGCTGCTGATGGGCCGGCCTTATCATATTGACCCGCTGATCAACCACCATATCCCCGACCTGCTGACCGATCTGGGCGTGGATGTGCTCACCGAGGATGCTATCCCCCTGGAAGAAGGCCAGGCGCTGGATAACCGTCATGTGATGACGCAGTGGGAGTACGTCAACCGCTATTACCATGCGGCGCGCTGGGTGGGCTCGCAGGAAAATGTGGAGCTGGTGCAGCTTAACTCCTTCGGCTGCGGGCCAGACGCCTTCATCCTGGATGAGGTACGGGCGATCCTGGCGCAAACCGGCAAGCACCCGACGGTGATCCGCATCGACGAGATCGAAAGCGCCGGCTCCACCAAACTGCGCCTGCGCTCGATGATGGAATCGCTGAAGCAGCGCGTTCAGGCTGCGCCGCTGGCGCCTACTCCACGTAAGCGCACCAAAACTTTCCAGGCAGAGGATCGCATCCGCACCATCCTGGTGCCGGATTTCTCGCCGTTTTGCTCACCGCCCATCACGCGCCCTTTCCAGGATATGGGCTTTCACATTGAACAGCTGCCGCCTCCCAGCCATGCGACGGTCGATGTGGGCCTGAAATACACCAATAATGAGATCTGTTATCCAGGGATCATCTGCCTGGGCGACCTGGTGAGCGCCCTGCAGTCGGGCAAATATGACCTGGAGCGCACCGCGGTGGGCTTCTCGCAGACCGGTGGGCAGTGCCGGGCGACCAGCATCCCGGCAATGATCAAGAAAGCCCTGCTAGCAGCGGGGATCGAAAATGTGCCGGTGGTGACGCTGTCCACCAGTTTGAGCACTTTGAATGACCAGCCCGGCTTGAATTTTGATATCAAGGAATACAGCTACAAAGCCGCCCTGGGAATGATGTTCACCGACGCGCTTTCGGATATGTACCAGTCCACACTGGTTCGGGAGAAGCACAAGGGCTCGGCCTGGGCGGTGGCTGAAAAGCATCTGCAGGCCTACAATGACGGCAGCATCCTGGTCACCAAAGCTGCCGTGCTGGAGGCGCTGGAGCAGGCTGTGACGGACTTCAACCGCATTGAGACGCATAACAGGCGCTTTCCGGGAGTAGGAATTGTGGGGGAGATCTACGTCAAGTACAACAGCTTCTCCAATAACCATGTCGCCCAGTGGTTGGTAGAGCAGGGCCTGGAAGTGCATCTGCCCAGCTTCTTCGAGTTCTTCGCTGGAGGGCTGGTCAGCCTGCAAAACGGGGTGCGCACGCATGTCAAGAAACGCGACGCCATGTGGCTGGTGGCGGTGCTGGGGCAAAGGCTGGTGCAGTATTTTCTGCGCCAGTTCGATGCCGTGCGCCAGGGTTACCGCTATTACCGCCCGCACCACGATATCTGGGATGTGGCAGAGCGGGCCAAAGAGATCCTGAGCCTGAACCACCAGTACGGGGAAGGCTGGCTGATCGCCGGTGAGATCGCTTCGCTGGCGCGCCAGGGGGTGAATAACGTGCTGTGCCTGCAGCCCTTCGGGTGTATTGCCAATCACGTCATCGCCAAGGGTGTGCAGAAGCGTTTACAGGAGCGCTTCCCCCAGCTTAACCTGTTATTCCTGGATGCGGATGCGGGGGTCAGTGAAGTGAATTTCTACAACCGCCTGCACTTTTTCGTCAACCACGCCAAAACGGCCTTCAACGCAGGCGCGATGCAAGATTTTCCGGAACTACGTAACTCCTAAAACTGGATATTGACGAAACTTTTAAACGGCGTATACTGGTTTATAGATAAAAAAACGAATGTTCGTTTTTATTTGCAGGGGAGCAGGAACATGGACGAGAATCTATCCAAAGGCGAGCGCACCAGCCAGGCGATTATCGAAGCAGCTTACCGGCTGTTTGTTGATCAGGGCTATCACGCAACGTCCATGCGCCAGATCGCCCAGGGGGCAGGTGTGGCGCTGGGGGGCATTTATAACCATTTCAGCGGCAAAGAAGACATCTACGACCAGGTGATCCTGTACAAGCATCCTTACCGGCGCGTGCTGCAAATCCTGCAAAACTCTCCAGGCGAGGATGTGGAAGCCTTTGCAATCAATGCGGCGCGCACCATGCAGGCGGAACTGCAGCGCCAGCCGGACCTGCTCAAGCTGGCTCTGGTGGAGCTGATCGAATTTAAGGGCAAGCACATTCCGTTCCTGGTGCAGAATATCTTCCCGCATTTCTATCCACTGCTGATGCGCTTGCAATCACAGGCGAGCCGGCTGCGAGAACTTCCCAGACCGGTGATCCTGGTGTCGTTTCTGGCGACCTTTTTCTCATACTTCCTGGCGCAAAATGTATTCCCACCGGACAGCAGCATGCATGATGAGTATGGCGCTCTGGAGCAGTACATGGATGTTTTCCTGCACGGTGTGATCGATCCCAACAGTCTACAATCTTCGACCGGACCACAGCAGCCTCCGGCCGAGAGCCCTCCCGGCCAGAATTAGGCTGATTGGAGCGCCTATGAAATCACGTTTGATCGCCATCGTCCGCAAAGAATTTATCCAATTATTCCGCGATAAGCGCATGCTGGCGCTGATCATGGTCATCCCGCTGATGCAGCTTTTCTTGCTCAGCTACGCGGTCTCCAATGATGTGCGCGACCTGCCCATGGCGGTTTTCGATCAGAGCCACAGCGCCGAGAGCCGCACGCTGCTGGATGCTTACCGCGCCACCGATTATTTCAAGATGAGCTATTTTGTCGCCTCCGACATGGAGCTGCGCCAGCTGATCGAGATGAACGAAGTGGGGGTCGGAATGATCATCCCGCCTGATTACGCTATCCGGCTGCAGGAGGGCAAGGCGCAGGTGGCTTTTATCGTGGATGGCTCCGACCCGACCATCGCCAGCACGGCGCTTTCCGTGGCGCAGCTCATTGCCCAGCGCCATTCGACCGATCTGATGGCGCAAAGGCTGGCGCGCAGCGGGCTCAACTTGCAGATACAGCTGCCTGTGGATGTGCGCACCACAGTCTGGTACAACCCGGATATGATCTCGGCCTATTATATGGTGCCCGGGGTGATCGCCATGATCCTGTACGCCATCACCGCCATCCTGACGGCGACCGCCGTGGTGCGCGAGCGCGAGCATGGCACCATTGAGCAGCTCATCGTCACGCCCATCCGCCCGCTGGAGCTGGTGATCGGCAAGGTCCTGCCGTATGTCTTTATGGGGCTGCTGGCGGCGGCGGAGGTGATTGCCCTGGGACACTTCTGGTTCGGTGTGCCCCTGCGCGGCTCGCTGTTGTTGATCGGAACAGTCTCGACGCTGTTTTTAATCTCCGGGCTGGGCACCGGGCTGTTTGCGTCGACGATCGCCAACACACAGCAGGAAGCCATGCTGACAGTGTGGATGGCTTTGCTGCCGGCGATTTTTCTCTCGGGTTTCCTTTTCCCCACCAACAATATGCCGCTGGTGCTGCAGTGGATCTCTTACCTGATCCCCATGCGCTATTTCCTCAAGATCCTGCGCGTGCTGATGCTCAAAGGTGTGGGCATCGAGAGCATCCAGGGTGATGTGATTGCCCTGATCGTGTTTGGCATCATCATCATGGGCGCGGCTGCTTTGCGCATTCGCAAGCGCCTGGATTGATCGTTTTTGGACTTGTTTTTCAGCAGGAGGTGTGTGATGCATCCCAATCCCAAAAGAATTGCCCCATTGATTTTCCTGGCTCTGCTGGCGACGGCAGCCTGGTTCTACCTTGGCGGCGGCAGCGCCAAAGCCGAGGTAGGCGATCTGGAGGCCTCGGGAACCATCGAAGCGCTGCAAGTCATGGTGGCGCCCGAAGTGAGCGGGCAGATCGCCGAGGTGCTGGTGCAGGAGGGTGAAGCTGTCCAGGCCGGACAGGTGGTGGCGCGCCTGAACGACAGCCTGCTGCAGGCCCAACTCGAACAGGCACGGGCGGCCCTGGCGCTGGCGCAGGCCAATTACGAGCTGGTGGCAGCCGGGCCGGTGGCAGAAACCCAGCAGGCGGCCATCACCGCGGCTGAGCTGGAGCTGACCGGCGCCGAACAAGCCCTGCAAAACCTGCACGATACAGCCGGGCTGGCGCGTGCTCACGCAGGGCAAAATATTGCTGCCATCGATAAAGAGCTCAAAACGGCACGCGACCGGCTCGCTTCGATCATGGGAGCGGCCGAGCCGGAGGATATCAAGCGCGCCGAGTCCCAGGTAGTGATCGCGGCAGACTACTTGAAAAAAGTGCATGAAGACTCGGACAAGCTGATGAAATACTCGGATAAAAATGTCAAGCGCGCCATGATGGATATCAAAGTCGCCGATGCGCAGGCTGCCTACGATGCCGCAACCACACGCCTGAGCAACCTGCTGGGGCACGCCAACCAGTGGGAGGAGGCCCTGGCGGAAGCCAACGTGAGCCTGCTGGAAGCGCGGCTGGCTGATGCGCAGCGCCTGTATGGGAAAGTCGCCGAGGGGCCAGACCCGGATGCCCTGGCGCTGGCAGAAGTGCGCCTGGATGCCGCTGAAGCACGCCTTGCGGCGGCTAAAGTAGGACCGACCGCAGAACAGTTAGCCGTGGCCCAGGCGCAGGTGGACGCAGCCCAAAAAGCGCTGGATACCTTGCTGGTGCAGCTCAGCAAGCTGACCCTGAAAGCGCCGGTGGAAGGGGTGGTACTGCTGCGTGCCGGGGAACCGGGTGAGATGGCAGTCACCGGATCAGCGCTGCTTACCCTGGCTGATCTGGCAGACCTGACCCTCACCATCTACGTCCCCGAAGAGCGCTATGGTCAGATCAGTCTGGGCCAGAATGCACAGGTACGCGTGGATTCGTTCCCCGGGCAGGTATTTGATGGCGTGGTCGTGCAGATCGCAGACCAGGCAGAATTTACCCCGCGCAACGTGCAAACGGCTGAGGGGCGGCGCAGCACGGTGTATGCCATCCAGCTGGACGTGGCAAACCCGGAAGGCAAGCTCAAGCCCGGTATGCCGGCGGATGTCGAATTTGAGGATTGAGCCGCAGGACCGCCGATGGACGCATTGATCGAAGCACATCACCTGTGCAAGACTTTCGGGACAGTCCCCGCCGTGGATGGGGTCAGCCTGCAGGTGCATGCGGGCGAGATTTACGGTCTGGTAGGGCCAGATGGCGCCGGCAAGACGACCATCATGCGCCTGGTGTGCGGCGCGCTGCACCCCGATCTGCAGGGCGACCCGGCGGTGGAGATGCGCGTGGCTGGTTTCGACGTCGTGCGCCAGACCGAGCAGGCCCGCTCCCAGATCGGCTATCTCTCGCAGCGTTTCTCGCTGTATCACGACCTGACCGTGCTGGAGAACATCCGCTTCTTTGCCGAGGTGCGCGGGCTTAAGTCCAATGAGTGGCTGCCGCGCTGTATGCAGATCCTGGAGTTTGTGAGTTTGGACAGTTTTAAGGGGCGCCTGGCGGGGCAGCTATCGGGCGGGATGAAACAGAAGCTGGGTCTGGCGGCGGCTCTGGTCGCCCGCCCGAGGGTATTGCTGCTGGACGAGCCGACCACCGGCGTGGACCCGGTCACCCGCCAGGATTTCTGGCAGTTGATCATCGGGCTGGTGGCAGCCAATACTGATGCCGGCATGTGCGTGTTGATCTCCACCCCGTATATGGACGAAGCCACGCGCTGCCAGCGCATCGGCTTTATCCGCCAGGGTAAGATGATCAGCGAAGGCAGCCCCGGCGAGCTGCGCGCCAGCCTGAATGAGCGCATTGTGGAGCTGCGTGGCGCGCCGCTGAGGCTGCTGCGCCAGATCGCTGCCCAGGACCCCAACGTCGAGGATTTGCGTACCTTCGGCGACCGGCTGCACCTGCGGCTGAGAGCGCCAGAGGCGCAGGCGACCATTGCGCGTTTGCAGGCTGCCGTGCCGCAAGGCGGCGACGAAATCATCGCCGCGCGCCCGGTGCCGCCGGTATTGGAAGATGTGTTTATAGATTTGTCCACCAGAGAGAATTGATATGCCTGAGCCTGCCATCCAGATCGAGAACCTGACCCGCCATTTCGGCGATTTTACCGCGGTGGATCATGTGACCTTTGACGTGCAGCCGGGTGAGATCGTGGGTTACCTGGGGCCGAACGGCTGCGGGAAAACCACCACCATCCGACTGCTGCTGGGCTTGCTGCGACCGGACGATGGCTGGGCGACTGTATTGGGCTATGATACTGTGCGCCAGTCCGAGCTCATCCGGGCGAGCTGTGGCTACATGTCGCAGAAATTCGCCCTGTATGACGATCTGACAGTCTGGGAGAACCTGCGCTTTTATGGTGGTGTGTACGGCATCAACGACAAGGCGCGCATCCAGCAGGCCCTGGCGCATGTGGGGTTAGCAGGGCATGCAGGCGAGCTGACGCGCCAGCTCTCCACCGGTTGGCGCCAACGCCTGGCATTGGGGATTGCCCTGGTGCACAGCCCGCGCTTGCTGTTTCTGGACGAGCCCACCTCGGGAGTAGACCCCAACGCACGGCGTGCCTTCTGGGATATGATCTACAGCCTCTCCCAGGAGGGGGTAACCATCCTGGTGACCACCCATTACATGGATGAAGCTGAGTACTGTCACCGGGTGGGGATGATGCGCGCCGGTAAGCTGCTGGCGATGGATACCCCCCAGGCGCTCAAAGCGCAGTACGTGCCGGGTGAAGTGCTGGAGCTGTACAATACCCCGCCCATGGCGGGTCTGGCGGAATTGAGCGCCAGCCCTCTGGTGCACCGGGTGGGGCTGGCAGGCGACAACCTGCGCGTGATCGTAAAGCAGGGCGTCAGCCAGCAGGATATAAAGCAGGCGCTGGAAACGGCCGGCGTGCCGGTGCAGGCCATCCAGGCTGCAGAGCCGAGTCTGGAAGATGTGTTTCTGCATCTGGCACAGGAGAAAGCGCTCGTTCTGTGAGCTCAGCGGTTGACAGGTGACCCTGTCTGGAATACACTTGCGCTTATTGAAACCTGCCAGAGGAGGCACGGCGATGGATTTATCCCAATATGAGAATACAATTGTGCAGCGCGTGCAGGCCATGAATAAGCGCGTGGAGACGATTAAAGATCTGGGCCTGTACTTCTACAACCAGCCGATTGAGGAGCTGCGCGGTGGGGCGCGCGTGCTGGTGAACGGGCGCGAGATGGGCATGTTTGCGTCTTATTCCTACCTGGGCCTGGTGGGCCATCCCAAGATTAATAAAGCTGCCAAGGACGCCATCGACAAATTCGGCACCGGCACGCACGGGGTGCGCACCCTGGCGGGCTCGCTGCCGGTGCACTACGAGCTGGAAGAGACGATTGCCAATTTCAAAGGCGCTGAAGCAGCAGTAACGTACACCTCCGGTTACGTCACCAACCTGACCGTGGTCTCCACCCTGCTGGGGCGCGGCGACTATGTGATTTCAGACAAGCTCAACCACGCCAGCATTGTGGATGGCTGCATGATGAGCGGGGCCAAGTTCCTGCGCTTCCGCCACAACGATATGGAGGCCCTGGAGCAGCGCCTGGAAAGTATCGAATCAGGCGCCAGCAAGCTGGTAGTGGTCGATTCGGTCTTCAGCATGGATGGGGATATCGTGGACTTCCCGCGCCTGGTGGAGGTGTGCAAAAAGTACGGCGCATACCTGATGGTGGACGAGGCGCACTCGGTGGGCGTGCTGGGCAAGACCGGGCGCGGCATCGAAGAACACTTCAACATGCCGGGCAGTATTGATATCAAGATGGGCACGCTCAGCAAGACCATCCCCTCGGTAGGCGGGTATGTGGCAGGCAAGGCGGATATGATCAACTTCCTGCGGCATGCCAGCCGGGCGTATATTTTTTCTGCGGCGCTGCCGCCGGCCCAGGCTGCCGCCGCCAAAGCCGCCTTTGAAGTGATCCTGGAAGAGCCCTGGCGTATTGAGAAGCTGAATGCCAACAGCGCCCAGTTCATCAACGGCTTGAAGGGGCGCGGCTTCGACACCCTGTATACCGAGACCGCCATCGTACCGGTGATCTGCGGCACCGATGAAAATGCTTACGAAATGACGCGCGTTGCTCAAACCAACGACGTGTTCGTCCTGCCGGTGGTCTCGCCGGCGGTGCCGCCCGGCCTGGCGCGCCTGCGCGCCACGGTGACAGCGGCGCACGAGCCCGCCGAAATTGAGCATGCCATGAATGTGGTCGAAAAGGCCGGCCGCGAGCTGGGGATGATCGCGTAGGTTGACGATTAACCAGGCTGAAGCAGGTTTCGCCAGCGGCGAATCCCTCACGCTGAGCTGCTTCGCCCCTGCCAGATCAACCGGGCTCACTCGCTGAATCGCGCTGCGCCCGGTTTTGTTATTCGAAAGAGGTCATTATGCCTGCCTATCCCGTCATGCACCTGAAAACCAGCCGTGAAAAATCGGTCCTGCGCCGCCATCCCTGGATCTTTGCCGGGTCGGTGGGCTGGATGGAAGGCGAGCCAGCCAGCGGCGAAACTGTGCTGGTGCAGGACGCGCGCGGGCAGTCCCTGGCTCTGGCAGCCTTCAGTCCCGAGTCGCAAATACGGGGGCGGGTGTGGACCTGGGACGTGAACCAGACCATCGACGAAGCTTTCTTCCGCCAGCGACTGGAGTCGGCCATTCACATGCGCCGCAGCCTGGGTCTGGAGCGACCGGGGGCGGCTGTGCGCCTGGTGCACGGCGAATCCGACGGCCTGCCGGGGCTGGTGGTAGATCGCTATGCGGATTTCCTGGTGATGCAGGTGCTTTCCGCCGGGATCGAGCGCTGGCGTGAGCGCCTGGGGAGAATCCTGTTGGAGCTGAGCGGGGCGCAAGGTATCTACGAGCGCTCGGATGTGGATGTACGCCACCTCGAAGGTCTGTTGGAGCGTTCCGGAGGCTTGATGGGCAGCACGCCGCCGGGGCGCGTGGAAATCACCGAGGACGGGCTGCACTATGCGGTGGATGTGCGCGGCGGGCATAAGACCGGTTTTTACCTCGACCAGCGCTCCAACCGCCACCAGGTGCGCAAGCTGGCGCAGGATAAGGACGTGCTGGACTGCTTCTGCTATACCGGTGGCTTCACCCTGAACGCACTGGTGGGTGGGGCGAAATCGGTGCTGGCAGTGGATTCATCCGCAGAAGCCCTGGCGCAGGCGCAGGAGCAGGTGGCGTTGAATGGACTGGACGACGGGCGCGCCCGCTGGCAGGAAGGGGATGTGTTCCGGGTGCTGCGCCTGCTGCGCGATCAGAGCCAGCAATTCGATCTGATCGTGCTCGACCCGCCCAAGTTTGCCCCGACCAGTGTGCAGGTAGAACGCGCCGCGCGCGGCTATAAGGATATCAATTTACTGGCCTTCAAGCTGCTGCGACCCGGCGGTCTGCTGGTGACTTTCTCGTGCTCGGGGGGGGTGACTGCCGAGCTGTTCCAGAAGATCGTGGCAGGGGCAGCGCTGGACGCAGGCCTGGATGGGCGAATTGTGCGCCACCTGCACGCCAGCGGCGACCATCCGGTGGGAATCCACTTTCCAGAGGGGGAATATCTGAAGGGGTTGGTGGTCGAGGTGGGGTAGAGGAGCATTAACCCCAGATGGCGCAGATTAGCGCAGATAAAATTGGTTAAGTACCTTTTAGCGTTTTGCTTGAACAGTCAGTATCCTGGTTTACCCTAATTTAGACAAACTATAGCAAATTCATTGCATTTAGATTACAATACAGCCTTATGAGCTCAAATGACTTCGTAATTTTTGCTTTACAGGTAGCCGTGATGCTGGCGATGGCGCTGGTCTCGGGGCAGATCATGCGCCGCTTCCACCAACCGCCTGTGTTGGGTGAGATGATCGGGGGAATTTTCCTGGGTCCAACCGTGCTGGGCTTGTTGGCGCCGGGTTTTTATGGCTGGCTGTTTGAATCTTCAGCCAATGTCGGCGTGCTGCGCGATGCCACCATTAAATTGGGAATGCTGTTCTTCTTGTTTATTGCCGGGCTGGAGATCGACCTGGCAGACCTGCGCCGGCTGGGCAAACGCGCCATCTCGATCGGGTTGGTCGGCACCCTGCTGCCGATTGCCGCCGGTGTGGGGCTGGTGTATGCCCTGCCGGATGCTTTTTGGGGCGAGATTATCGCAGCCCACAAACTGTCATTTGCTCTATTCATCGGCATGAACCTGGCCAATTCGGCCAATCCGGTGATCGCCCGCATCCTGATGGACCTGAATCTGCTCAGAGGCGAGCTGGGCACCATGATCATGACCGCCACCATCGTGGACGACCTGGTCAACTGGACCCTGTTCGCCATCATCCTGGCGGATATTGCCCCCAGCGCAGGCGGCGCGGTCATCCCGACCGGTGGAATTGCTACCACTGTGCTGGTGGTGCTGTTGTTCTTCGTCCTGATCCTCGGTATTGGGCGCAAGATCGGGCCGCCAGCCCTGGCCTGGGCGCGGCGCAGGCTGCCCTGGCCCAACGGTTTCATTGCGATGACTGCGGTAGTCATTCTGGCGGCGGGCACGCTCTCGGAGGCCCTGGGCATCCATGCCTTCCTGGGGGCCTTCCTGGCGGGGGTGGCGCTGGGCAGCAAAGATGAAGAATGTAACGAAGCACATGAAGTGATCTCGTTTTTCGTGCTGAGCTTCTTTGCGCCGATTTATTTTGTTTCGATGGGCATGAATACCAACTTCATCATCCATTTTGACGGCGTGCTGGTGGTATTGGTGCTGGCGGCAGCGATGGTCAGCAAGCTGGGAGCGGTGCTGCTGGGGGCCAGGCTGGCAGGCATGCGCCTGAACCGCGATACCTGGGCGATTGCCTTTGGTTTGAATGCGCGTGGCGCAACGGGCATCATCCTGGCAGGGGTCGGGCTGGCGAATGGCCTGATCGATGAGCGCATCTTCGTGGCCATCGTGCTGATGGCGCTGCTGACTTCGCTGATGTCGGGACCAGCCATGCAAGCTTTACTCAGCCACCACCGGGTTGTGAAGCAAATTTCCCACCATCCGGCCGCGGATTGACTGCCGAAAGCCAGACCATGATGGGGAGATTTTGGGTTTACAGGCATAAGAAGCGGGCGATTTGAGAGCTAATTCTATCCTGTGGTTTGGCCTGGTCTGCTTCTTCACGGCTGGTCTGGCAGTGTTCTTCTCTGACCCGGCAGCCGGGCAGGAGGCAGCGCAGCATGTTTACCTGCCCCTGATCCCCAATCAATGGCTGGCGTCTGCCAGAATGGCAGCCGTGCCAGCTGGCGAATTCTCCATGGGCTGCGACCCGGCCTATAACGCCGGGTTTACGCCGTGTTTCGAGAACGAACTGCCGCTGCATACGGTATATCTGGACGCCTACCTGATTGACGTGACCGAAGTAAGCAATGCCCACTACGCTCAGTGTGTGGCTGCCGGAGCCTGCCGGGAGCCAGCTTACCCTTCTTCCTTTACCCGTCCTTCTTATTACGACAACCCCATGTATGCGCATTACCCGGTGATCTATGTCTCCTGGTTCGATGCCAGCAGCTACTGCACCTGGGCCGGCAAACGCCTGCCCACGGAGGCCGAGTGGGAAAAAGCGGCGCGCGGCAGCGGCCTGCGCACCTTCCCCTGGGGAGACTCACAGCCAGACTGCAGCCTGGTCAACAGCTGGGAGGATGCCGCGCTTACGTGGTGCGTGGGGGATACGTCACTGGTGGGAAGCTATGCCAATGGCGCAAGCCCTTACGGGGCGCTGGATATGGCCGGCAACGTCTGGGAATGGGTGAACGACTGGTGGGCTGAGGATTATTACAACTACTCACCTTATGAGAATCCACTGGGACCCAGCACAGGCACCCACAAGGGGCTGCGCGGGGGCAGCTGGTACCACGACCGGCTCACCTTGCGCACCGCAGGCCGCAGTTATCAGAGCTCACCATATTTGCGTTACAACAGTGTCGGTTTTCGCTGCGCTATCTCCACAGGAAATTGATCGACCAAATAGATTCCCCGGTCAGTCCTCCAGGCTGGCGATTGTTTCGTAGATAAAGCTCAGCGTCTGGGGGATATCCACGCGATAGTTAAAGCCATTGGCCATACACATGGCATCGCCCCAGGAGACCAGCCCAACCAGGACTTCCGAGCCGTCGGGATTGGTCCAGAAGAGTGGACCGCCGGAATCGCCGAAACAGGTGCCGTCATTGTCCAACTGCTGCACCTGGGAGGTATGGATCCAGGTCGGTAAGAGCGACGAGAACTCGGTGTAGCCGAACTGGCGCAGATCCTCGTAATAGATCTCGGGTGGGGGGAAGTTCAGCGAGCCGCCGTACCCGACTGCGGTGAGCATGGCGCGCGTCGTGCCCACCTTGAGCAGATCCTGGTCATTCAGCTCTTCCAGAAATCCAACCGTGGGCAATGTCGCAGGGGATATGCCCACCACCGGTTCAGCCAGCACCAGCAGAGCCACATCGTGGAAATCCTTACCGCCCCACTGAAATTCGGGGTGCGTGATGACTTGCTCGACCTCCAGCAGCGTTTCTGGGGTCAGCGCGTAGGCGTCGAAATTGACCCACACCCGCTCGATGCCGTAATCCTCGTACAGCCCGTCGGTGCAGTGCGATGCGGTGATGAAGAGGCGTTCATGGATCAGTGTGCCGGTGCACCACTGCCAGGGGCCGTAATCGGGCCAATCCACGACCATGGCGCCGACAAAGGGATGCGCTGTATCCGTCTCGCCGAAGGTGATCGCCATGGCAGGCACAACCCAGACCACCATCAGGAAGGTGATCACCAGGGCCAGAATCAAGAGAATCGCCAGGAACTGCTTCATCATTTCCTTCTATCAGATACACCAGAGGATATTAGGTTGGGGATAGATCGTCAATACGGAGTGAAGGCGATGTGCGATGGCTGGATGCAGAATCGTTGTAAACTGTATGACGCAAATCGAACGTTTTGGATACTTAAAGTTGTTGAAGGATACGCATAAAAATGGTGCAGACGAATTAACTTTCTTCGCGTTATAATAGCAGCAGGGTGAAATACATTCTTCATAGCCTGAAATATTCATTATTTCTGACAATAGGCGCATCCAGGCCCTAAAAATAAATTGACAGCAGTCCAAATCTGGAAAGGAATATGTGATGAGCAGAAACTTTGCGTTACCGGTATTAAATCTCCTGGCAGTCGTTGGAACCATTATCGTGAACGGGCTGGCCAACGCCCTGCCGCTCAATGGGCTAAATACCGGCGAAATCTCAGATCGTTTTGTAGTGTATTTCACCCCTGCCGGGTATGTTTTTTCGATCTGGGGGCTGATCTTCCTGGCGCTGGTAGCCTTTGGGTTGTACCAGGTTTTGCCGGCGCAGTGGAACAATAAACGCCTGCAGCGCATCGGCGGCTGGTTTCTGCTGAGCAGCCTGGCGAATGTGGCCTGGTTGTTCCTGTGGCATTATGAGTTCTTCGTCTGGACTGTGCCAGTGATGCTGGTGCTCTTGCTGTCGCTGATTGTGATCTACCAGCGCCTGCAAATAGGCCAGGTTAAAACCAGCGCCGTGGAAAAATGGACCGTGGATGTACCTTTCAGCCTGTACCTGGGCTGGATCACTGTGGCAACCATCGCCAACATTACCTCGATCCTGTATTTGCTTGAGTGGGATGGCTGGGGTATCAGCCCTGAGCTGTGGACGGCGATCATGTTGGCGGCGGGTGTGATCATCGCTGCATTGGTGGGCAAGACACGCGGCGATATTGCGTATTTGCTGGTGATCATCTGGGCCTTCGTGGGCATCGCCGTCAAGCATCCAGGCGTGCCGCTGGTTTCTACGGGTGCCTGGGTGGCCGCCGGAATGGTGGCGCTGGTGCTGGTGGCGGCTGTGTTGGGAGCGAGCCGGCGCTCTGCCTCGCTCCAGCCTGCCGTAAAATAACCAGCGCTCGGGTCGATAAGTTGACCGGTATATTGAGGAGTTGCTTTAATGGAATTTCTGGGAATACTCAAAATCATCGCTGCGCTGGGAACGGTAGCCACCGGCTTGCTGGCATTTTTCAAGCCGGATGCCGCCTATGGATTCACCGGTTTAACGGCCAATGGCGTGCGCGGCGTGTCGGAAATGCGCTCGATCTTCGGTGGGTTATTCATCGCCCTGGGGTTGCTGCCTTTTTTCCTGGGTGAGCCGGCTTACCTGGTGCTGGGCTACAGTTACCTGGGCATAGCTGTGGCGCGGGCCATTTCGATTGTCTTTGACAAATCCTTCGCCCAATCGAATCTGATCAGCCTGGTGGTTGAAATCGTTTTTGGTGTGATATTAATCTTATAGGAGTTACGCAGTCCAACGTAAAGGGCGGGTTGTTAGGTGTGTGCAGCACGCCCAACAACCCGCATCCTCCAACCTGGTGGGTAAGCCCTGACTTATAGGAGCAGCGATGAGCGTGCGTATTGTTACCGACAGCACCTGTGATCTACCCCCTGAGACCATTGCGCAGTACGGGATCCTGGTGGCGCCGTTATATATTAATGTGGGCAAACAGGGCTATCTGGACGGCGTGGACATCACGCGCCAGGAATTTTACGAGCGATTACCTTCTTTTCCGGTGCACCCCACGACGGCTGCGCCCTCGCCGAACAAATTTCGTGCATTGTACGATACACTGGCGGACGAAGGCGCCAGCCATGTGCTCTCGATCCATATCAGCCAGGCGCTGAGCGCGGTGGTGGATGTGGCGCGCGTGGCAGCCAAAGAGACCAGATCCGTGGCGGTGACGGTGCTGGATGGCGGGCAGTTGAGCCTGGGGACGGGCTTCCTGGTGGAGACTGCCGCCAGACTGGCCGCGGCAGGAAAACAGGTTGGAGAAATCCTGAGCGTGCTGCAGGACCAGATCAAGCGCACGCATGTCTTCGCCGCCCTGGATACCCTGGAATTCTTGAAGCGCAGTGGGCGCATGAACGGTGTGGTCGCCGGGCTGGGTTCGCTGCTGCAGCTTAAGCCGATCCTGACCATGTATGATGGTAAACCAGGCTCAGAGCGTGTGCGCACGCACAGCAGGGCGATCGAGCGCGTGATCGAGATGCTGCGCCAGGTAGGCGCTATCGAGCGCGTGGCGCTGGTGCATACCAACGCCCCGTCCTATGTGGCGGAGCTGCGCCAGAAAGCCAGCCATTTGCTGCCCACAGGAGAAATCCTGACCGCGGATATCACCCCGGTGATCGGGGCGCATATCGGACCGGGGGCAGCGGGCTTTGCCGTCATTAAGGCCACTGGCTGAGGCTGGCATATGCAGTTAGAAACACATCTCGGGCTGGTTACCATCCGCCCGGCTGAGCTGGCGGACGCTGAGAATTTCCGGGCACTGCGCCTGCAGGCCCTACGCGATCACCCGGATGCGTTCAGCGCCGATTACGCCTTCAATGCCTCCCAGCCAATCAGCTACTGGGAGCAGCGCTTGAGCGACCTGGGCAGGCAGGGCATGATCTTCTTCGCTGAAAGCCAGCCTGGTCTGGTGGGCATGTGCGGGGTTAGGCGTGGGAATTCCCCGGCGACCCAACACAGCGCTACCGTCTGGGGGGTGTTTGTGCGCGAGGACTGGCGCGGCCTGCACATCGCCGAAAACCTGATCCAGCAGTGTGTGGGCTGGGCGAGCGCGCATGGAGTGATCAGCCTGCGCCTGGGGGTGGTCACCACCAATTCCAGCGCCGTGCGCTGTTACCGGCGCTGCGGGTTTATCGTCTATGGCGTTGAGCCGCAGGCTATTTCTGTGGATGGCCGGATGTACGATGAGTTTTTGATGGTGCGATATGTCTGAAAATCTCTATTTTTTTGAAGATGTTAATTCACAGAAATCATGTACGTGTCGGTGATTCAATTAATCTAACTGTTCAAATAAGACTTGTTGGATTAATTAACGTGAATCAGTCGATTTCTCACGATCGCAAAGAAGAGTCATTGGAAGCAAAAGCCCGTTGGTACCAATCCCTGACGATGGAAGAACGGGCTGATTTACTTTGTGAATTTACCGATTTACTCCTATCCTTAAATCCCCAGATCGTAGATAAAAAAGATGCTCAACCAATTGAAGGACGTATTCGCGTCATTACAAAGCAATCTTAAAGTCGATCTTGAGGAAGTAAGATTGTTAACGCTTGATGACAGTGCTCCTGAGTGATTTTTTCCATCATCAATTTATAGAATGATTTAACCATTCTTCCCGGGTAATTTCCAGATAAGTCTCGCTTGGCTCGAGATACTCCGGACGAGGTCGTTCGCTGAAACCTGATCTGGCATATAACGCCCAGGCTTTGTGGTTGTCGGGATGGGGATCCACATACACCCGCTCTGCCTTGCCATCCTCAAATGCCCTGGCAATCGCAAACGCTAAGGCCTGGTAAGCGATGCCTTTGCCCTGAGCTGTAGGCATTAACTTGATGTCCAGCATCGCGGCGTTGTGAGAATCAATTGCATAAAAAGTCTCCCCACAATATGCATGCTCCAGTGTGTAGATCGAGTAGTGGCAGCGGGAGGGTTTCTGGATAGCCCACGTGAGCCACTCTTGCAGATCATCAAGCGACACCCCCAGCCCCTCCGGGTAGCCGACGTACTTCATCACCGCGCCGTTATTCCACAGAGTAAGGATATTTTCCAGATCGTCTGCCGAGCTTTCTTTGATCGTAATCTGCATCGAGGAAGCCATTTTCGCCTGTTCCAGGTTTGTACTGATGTTACAGCTGGTCGATCAGCCGTGTATAGACCGCACACGCCTCCACAATCTGGTCTACCGCGCATCTTTCGTCGCGCATGTGGGCGAGCTTGGGATCGCCCGGTCCAAAACCGATGGTGGGAATCCCCCGGCTGACGGTCGCCACGGCATCGGTGCTGAAATCCCAACGCTCGTATCTCTCAGGGGTGTGTCCATACACTCCGGCATAAGCCGCGCTGAGCGCCTGCGCCAGGGGATGCTCCAGGCGGATCTCCCAGGCCATGTGCAGCGGCTGGTAATTGAGCGTCTCTCCCGTCCAGGTCGTGCGCTGCAGAGCGCCGATCTCCCAGGCCGCGCGTTTGCCGGAGATGATACGTTCCATTTCTTCGCGCACCGTCTGCTCGGTTTCACCCAGCGCCAACCGGCGGTCCAGGTAAATCTCACAGGCCGAGGGAACGGCATTTAACGAGACACCGGTGCTGGATATCTGCGCCAGGACGAGCGTGCCGTGCCGGTCTCCTTGCCGCATCAGCGCCAGGTTGGTCTGCTCCACGCGCTGGATGATCTCAGCCATTTCATAGACCGCATTCAGACCTTTCTCGGGCGCAGAGCCGTGGGCGGAGATGCCCTGGGTCCTGATGATCAACTGGGCCTTGCCTTTGTGCCCGGTGATGATGGTATTGCTGGATGGCTCGCAGATCACGGCATAATCCGGGTGCAGGCTGCTTTCTGCGAGGGCGTGCTGGAGCCCTTCGCCATCGCAATCTTCTTCGGCTACCGTGCCGGTAACATAGACCGTCTTTCCGTTCAGCAGGCCCTGATTTTTGGCAACCGCGGCAGCGTAGATTGAAGCCGCCAGGCCGGACTTCATATCCACAGCACCGCGCCCCCACAAATAGCCGTCGCGGATCTCGCCGCTGAAGGGCGGCGCGGACCACAGCTCCGCATCGTTGACAGATACCGTGTCGGTGTGAGAATCGAACAGGATCACCCGCGGACCATCGCCCACGCGCCCGACGACATTCCCGTAGCGGTCGATCTTCACATCGTCAAAGCCTGAAGCCTGCATCTGCTCGGCGACCAGGCGCGCTGCCGGCCCTTCCTGCCCGCTGTAACTCTGGGTGCGGACCAGCGCCTGGGTAAATGCCAGCAGATCGTGGCGCGCGTCCTGTCCGTGGATGGTCAAATTTTGCATCGGATAAATGATCCTATCAGCGTGTGGTTTAATGCAAAAAGGCACAGAACCTGGTCCGGCGCCTTTTTGCGTTAGGTGGAGATGTCGGGAATCGAACCCGAGTCCGAAAGAATCTTCCCGCGAACGTCTACGAGCGTAGCCGGTTGAGGTTTGTCGCCGAGAGCACCACAAGCGGCAAAGGTGCTTCTCTGGCCAGCCGCTGGAGCCCGAAAGCCCCTCTTTCGCACGGTTAGCGGCATGAGGTGCGGCACTTCAGCATTGTTTCGCCCGGCCCCACGACCGGCTGAAGGACGGTGCAGGCGGACGCGGCTCTATCAAGAGCCGGCTGGTTCTGTCACTCGCTTATGCAGCGAGGGGCATAGCAGCGTAGGAAGTGCGATTGGCACTTGTTTTTTGCGCTGGTTTAACGAGTTCGGCGCCTCTCGGCTCGCAGTTCGGGGCCAGCCTCTCCCGTCGAAGCCTATCATCCCCGAGTACTTGCATTATAGCACGAGAGTATTAACATGGCATATGATATACTGCCAGAAACTTTTTTTGCTCGGCGGGGTTTCATTGGGTGAAGCGCCGCCTGGACAGGGAGCGCCGTGCAGCTTAACGAATTGAATGATCTGGAGTTGATCCGCCTGGCGCGGGAAGATCGCGAAGCCTTCGGGGTATTGTACGAACGTTATGTGCGGCGTATTTATGCCTATATCTACTACCGCACCGGCAATACCTTCGATGCTGAAGACCTGACTGAACGCGTTTTTATGCGAGCGCTGCGCCATATCAGCGGCTATTCGGACCGCGGGCTGCCTTTCTCGGCCTGGCTTTACCGCATCGCCCACAACCTGGTGGCGAACTGGTACCGCGATTCCAGCCGGCGTAAGGAGATCTCGCTGGAAGATTTTGTCCCCCCGGAGCGGCCCAGCGAGCACCCGGAGCGCACCCTGGTGGAGAACGAAGAACGCCAGCGCTTACTGGGCATGATCCGCTGTCTGCCGCAAGAACGCCAGGAGCTGCTGATCTTTAAATTTGTGGAAGACCTCTCCAATGCGGAGATCGGCATGATTATGGGGCGCTCTGAAGGGGCGATCAAAAGTCTGTATCACCGCACACTGCTGGCGCTGCGCGATGAAATGTCTCAACTGGCAGGAGAGGATATCGAGCTAAGCTAACTTACAGGGGAGCCAGGCCAGGGAGGCTGAAAATCTATGTTGCGCATTGTAACTGATACCGCCGCTGATTTACCGGTAGCGTGGATCCGAGATTACGCTGTTGAATTAATCCCGATCAACATCCATTTTGGAGAGAAAACTTATCTGCAAGGGATTGACCTGACCGACCAGGAATTTTATCGTATTGCCAATGAAACCGGCAGGATCCCCAAGACCTCCCAGCCCAGCCCGGGGCAGTTTGTGGAGTTTTACCGCAAAGTGGCGCAGCCGGGCGATACGGTGATTTCTGTGCATGTCACAGCCAAACTGTCGGGGACGTTCGATTCGGCGGTGATGGCGGCGCGCGAGCTGGCCGGTGAGATGCATGTGATTCCCTTTGATTCGGCCTGCGGCTCTGCCGGACAGGGCTACCTGTGCAAGGAAGCGCGCCTGCTGGATCTGGCCGGTGCGCCAATCGAGACCATCCTGGAGCGCATGGAGGCTGTGCGGCGCGGCATGCAGGTAATCCTGACGCTGAACACCATGGAATATGCGCGCATGAGCGGGCGCGTCAAGGCCATGCAGGCAGCGCTGGCTTCCCTGTTGAATGTTAAACCGATCATCACCCTGAACGAAGGCGTGCTGGACGTGACGGATAAAGTGCGCACACGCAAGAAGGCCCTGGAGACTATCCTGGACATGGCAGCGCAGCGCCTGGGCGACCAGCCGGTGAACGCGGCGGTAGTGCATGCCCTGGATGAGGAAGCCGGGCAGGAGCTCATGGAAAAAGTGGCAGGGCGCTTGAATTGCAACGAGCTGGTGCTGACCGGTCTATCGGTGGCGGTGGCGGCGAACCTGGGACCGGGGACGGTTGGGATTATTGCTTACCCGGTGGTGAAATAGTCGGAGAGGCAGGGGATTATGGCCCGAGAGATCAAAATTAACCGCATTGTTCAAGGACTGGAGCTTACATTGGAGAACGCCCTGGATGCCGCGCTGCGCCCGGTAGGCCCACGCCCGGAATATCTGGACACGCTGCGCAACCGGTTGATGCTGGAGCCGGATCGAGCGGACGAGGATGAGGCGCTGATGAAGCTGGCGCTGGGTGGGGTTGGCGTGATCAGTGTACTGGTATTGGTCCTGGCGAGCCTGAAGCTGGTGCAAAATATGCGCCGTGGAAAAGTCTAGTCACTGGTTGGACTGATTTAGAATCTAACCAACGCAGAAATTTCCACCCCTGGCGTCTTTCCAGGGGTGGTTTTATTATTTTAGGAGTTACACAGTTCCGGGCGAGGGGGTGTTGGGTATGTGCGGTGATTTACACCAGGGGATCCAGCAGCAGCTTCGCCAGTTTGCGAGCGTCAGCCAGCAGATCGGCGTCGATGGGCAGCTCGTGCTCAGGGGTGATGCGCACCAGGAAGCGCCCGGCCAGTTCCTGGATGGCGGGGGAAAACGCAGCATCGCCAGCCAGCAGTCGTAAACGATCGTAAGCCGTATTGGGGTTGGGGAGCTGGTTGCGGCGCAGGTATTCGCCGGCTGCGGCTCCGGCCGCGCGCCGCGCGCAGACGCGCGCCATGCCTTCGTTACCGCGCTGGCGGGCAGAGACTGCTGCCGCCAGTTCTTTTTCAAAAGTGTCCCGCCAGTCCATAGCAGGTATTTTAACCCTTAATCGATAAGTGAGTAATTCTTCCAAATGAAGTGTGCTGAAACCACACTTTTTAATGATCCCTGTTCTGGTGTAGATGCCTGGTATCAGACCCCTGGGGTTTCTAAAACCCCAGGGGTCTGTGTGATTCATTCATCGATAAGGCAATCCTCCTTAGAAAATTGACATGGATGAACAGGATTGTCAGGATAACTTCATGAAAAGCTTCATTAATAGGGAATTATAATCGGATAAGATATATCCTATTATTGTTATAATCGGACTATCCTTGTTCATCTGGAGGACCCATGAACCTGTTTCAGAAGTATCTGGTGGATGAATTTGTAGAAGACTACCAGGAGCAGCGCATATCACGGCGAGAAGCGATGAAGATGATCGCGACTATCGTGGGCAGCAGCGTGGTAGCCAATTCGATCCTGGCAGCCTGTGCGCCGCTTGACCCGCAACTTGTGAGCACGGCGTCTGTACAACCAGCAGCAACCTCCACTCCGGAGATGGCAGCGACTTCAGCAAATGCTGGCGTCACACCTTCGGAGTCGATCACGACATCGCCCACGCTTACGCCGCAAGCGTCCCCCGAAAGCACCTCCACCCAGGAGCCGGCAAATACTCAGCCGGTCCAGCCAGCCGGTGCGCCGCATGGTACCGTCACCGCCAATGACCTGGCGATCATCGCTGGCGCGGTGACTTTTCCCGGCCAGGACGCTGAGATTATGGGCTACCTGGCGCGTCCGGCAGGCGGTGAGCCGGCGCCGGTGATCCTGGTGTGTCACGAGAACCGCGGCCTGACCGCCCACATCCAGGACGTGGCCCGGCGGCTGGCGAAAGCCGGCTATGTGGCGCTGGTGGTAGATTTACTCTCGCGCAGCGGCGGCTCGGCCAGCCTGGATAGCAGCGACGTGCCCGGCATCCTGGGTAACATGGCAGCGGATACCTTCGTCCAGGATTTTCTAAGCGGCTGGCGTTGGCTGGCAGACCAGGGGTTTGCGCTGACGGAGCGCGTGGGGATGATGGGCTTTTGCTTTGGGGGCGGGGTGACCTGGCAGGTAGCGACGAACATGCCTGAGCTGAAAGCCGCCGCGCCTTTTTACGGGCCGCATCCGGAGCTGAGCGATGTACCCAATATCCAGGCCGCAGTGCAGGCGGTCTACGGGGAGCTGGATGGGCGCATCAACGCTGGCATCCCGGCGATCGAAGCAGCCATGCAGGAAAACGGGAAGATCTACAAGAAACTGATCTATCCGGATGCCGATCACGCTTTCTTTAACGATACTGGCAGCCGCTATAATCCCACGGCTGCTGAAGATGCCTGGAAGCAGACCTTGAGCTGGTTTGGGGAGTTTGTGTAGTTTATCGGGTAATTGACATGGATGGACAGGATGTTCAGGATATTGAACATCAAATCTTGATCAGGTGAGGCTGGATTTATCCTGTCTATCCTGAATATCCATGTAGATTGGTTATGACAGACTGTATTTCCAGATTCGCCCTGGATTGTAAAAACGAATCCGGGTCGTGATGCGCGGCTAAGATGCCAGGTCAGCCTGAATGGGCGCGGATGGTTGGTTCCACTTCCAATCGGCATAAAAAAGACCGGCGATGAGCAGGATGGGAAAGACGAACAGGATCAGGTTGGGCAGGGCGGCAAAGCTGCGTACGAATCTTAACCCGAACAAAACCGCTGCAACCAGGAAAGCCACAAACCCCACCTGAGGCCGCTTCCAGGCGAAGATCAGTAAAATGAGCATGGCGATGGAGGGGATGTTGTGCATGAGGAACCCGCCCAAAAGTTCGAGAGGCGGGGCATCCATTTCAAATACATCCAGCGAGAACAGGCTGATAAAGAAAATAATCAGCATGGCGGCGACGCGCGGCGCCCAGCGGATGATCTTGCCCAGGCGGGGGTTAATCTGGCCTTGACGGGAGTGCTCACGCCAGGCGACAACCAGCACGTAGATCGAGCCGAAGAGCAGCACCAGCGGGATGGACAGGATGGGGATATTGAGCAGGATTTGCCACCATTCAAAAAATTCTGGGTCAGCGGACCAGTTGGCATAGCTGAACAGGGCAATGGCGAGCACGTACAGCAACACCAGAACGATCAGCAGATTGCGATTGAACTGAGATTTTGGAGCTTGCATGGCATACCCCTCCTGACGTGATTCAGATACGACTCACCAACATGCATGATATGGATATTATAGTCCTATCAAGGGGAAAGGCACCACAGGCTCAAAGACTTGCGGCTTGACCCTGCTCGTCCGGCGCATTACAATCACGCCATGACACGTGACCTCCGTAAGTATGCCAATCAGACCAATACGCGCCTGATCCTGGGTGGGATCGGGCTGCTCTATATTGTAGGCGGCGGCCTGATCTACGTTATTTATGGGCGCGAGGCTGCCATCACCGGCGTGATCTGCCTGTCGGTGGGTCTGTCACCGCTCATCCTTGCCTGGCTGGCTTTAAATCTGGTGGGCTGGATTGCCAGACGGGCGGACCCGGACCGCTGAGAACCGGGGGAGCAAAATGGAAGCAAGCATTGAGACACGCCAGTTGAATGGCTGGCAGTACAAATATCGCTGTCCGGAAGGAGAAGGACCCTTTCCGGTAATCGGGATGCTGCACGGCTGGACGGGCGACGAGGATTCCATGTGGGTTTTTGCCAGCCGGCTGCCCAAAAACGCCCTATTGATCGCGCCGCGCGGCCTGTACCCGGCTCCCATGGGCGGCTATGCCTGGCACAAGCAGCGCGGCAGCCTGTGGCCGTTTATCGAGGACTTCAACCAGGCGGTTGAAGATTTACTGGAGCTTTTCACTCCGCAGAACTTCCCGCAGGGTGATTTCGAGCAGCTGCGCCTGGTAGGTTTCAGCCAGGGGGCGGCGCTTACTTACGCCTTTGGCTTGCAGCACCCCGAGCGGGTACAGGCGCTGGCGGGGCTGGCAGGTTTCCTGCCCGAAGGCAGCGCCGACCTGGCAGTGGGCCAGCCTTTGTTGGATAAACCGGTGTTCGTGGTGCATGGAGTCCAGGATGAGCTGGTGCCGGTGGAGAAGGCGAGATTTGCGGTGCAGATCCTGGAGCGCGCCGGGGCTTCGGTGACGTACTGCGAGCACGATGTGGGGCATAAATTGGACGCCGGTTGTTTTCGCGGCCTGGGAGCTTTTTTTCAGGAGAATTAGCGGTTGGGCGGGATGGTCGGCTTACCCGCGGCGGTATTTTTCGTCCGGCATGATGGGGTACAGCTCCGGATCGTCCAGAAACGGCCACCCGGCAATTGATTCAGCTTCCATCCTGCGGTGATAGACCTCGGCAGAATAGCCCCAGAGGGTATTTACGAACGGAAAATCGTCCGGCTCCACCATCAGTTTCGCCACCGGATGCACTTCATCCCGATAAAGCCAGTGAGAAACATCCAGGGTGTACTGTCCATAGCGAACTTCACGAAAGTCAGGGTCCGGCTCTGCTCCTGCGCCTGGCAAGATATACATCGCTCCCGGGATCCAGGGGGATTTCTTCAGGCTCTCAGCTTCGACAGTAAAGAAATAACGCCGCAGTACACTACCATCGTCGCCTTTGAGCTGGATGGCGCCGTTGTTGATCGACCCTGTTATGGCATCACGATCCAGAACAGCAAAGAAAAGCGCCCACAACGGGTCTTGCGTGGCGTAGATGGCAGCCTGGTTGCCAAACTCGCGACTGTCATTTGAGAAACGGATCGGCTTGAGCAAATCCAGATCACGATTGTTCGAGCCATGCAGCATCAAGCCATGACGATCTGCCAGGTACTCCAGAAACAGATATTTGGGGTAGGGCAGGCGGTAATTAATCTCGACAGCAGGTCCTTGAACCTGCGCCTCATTGAATAATTCTGCGAATGCCCTGGCTGCCTGCTCAGAGATATCCAGAGCTGGCGGTCTCAGGCATGCTTCGAGTGGGAAATGAGCCTGGATATCGCGAATATCTTGTTGGGTCATCTGGCGCATGAAAACCCTCCGCATAATGGGGATGGAAACGGAAATCCCAGCGCAATACTGGAGAATGTCTGTCTGTATTATACATAATTTGCAAGAGCTGCGCAGACTTTGGAGCTATGGATATCTATTAATAAACAGAATAGCGCCAGGGGAAAATAACAAACCCTGGCGCTGGTGAGTATATGAAGGATTTGTTGCCGGTATCAGCTCCAGGCGGCGGCGAGCTGGACGCGCGTGGTGTTCAAGCGTTCCATGGCCACGCGTGCGATCTGCCTCAGCATAAGGCAACCTAATTTGGGCTGCTCTTCCAGGAGTTGACGCAAAGCTGAGGCGTCCACACGAATGATAGTACTGTTGGTGCTGGGGCGCGCTGTGGCGATATAGCAATAAGGTTCGATCAGTCCTGAGATCGCAAACACCTCGCCGGGGTTGATACAACCAGTGTAATACTCTTTGCGGACATCGGGACGGGTTTCTTCGTGCACGCTGAAGTACAGGTCGATGCTGCCTGTAATTAAGAAGTACAGATATTCTGCAGAGCTTCCTTCTTCGAAAATCGTACTGTCCTTATCGAAGGATATTTCTTCGCTAAACATAGCGATCTGGCGCAGAAATTCGGGCTCGATGGAGCCGAAGAAGGGGAAGCGACGCAAAAGTTCGGGAGAAATCATATCAGACCTCCTCGAGGGACAGGGTTTGCAACAAGTCCAGCACATCCTGGACCGCGCCAGGCACCGCCGCGGCGACGGCAGGGCTGAGCTCCTCCGAGAAATCGTAGATCAGTTCTGCCACAATCGCCAGCACTTCAATGCGCTCGGGCAGCTCGGCGCCCAGGCGCCGGCCCACTTGCAGAGCGTTGAGCAGGCTGGTATCGTGGGTGGAGGCCAGGTGTCCGGCGGTCGGGTCGGGTAAGGCCTCCAGCGGGAAGCGCAGGCAGGCGCCCAACGGGTGCTGGCTGGATTGGATGGCGTCCACCAGAATGGCGTACTGGTAGCCGATGAGGTGCTCCATCAGACTCAGGCCGCCCAATGCCACACACAGAAAATCCACCGGCGGCAGGCTGGTTGCCGCGGGATCGCCAGCCTCTTGCAGCAGGCGGTAGCGGCACTCGGCAGCCTGGACGACTACCCAGCCGACGCCGTCATCACTCAGGATGGGATTGCCTAACCCTACGACAATGGTTTTCATGTTGGATGGTGGATGGGGTTGTCCAGGAAAAGGGCGAAGCGTGTATCGATCACCATAGATGGTACTCGCCGCACTGCTTCGCCCTTACCAAATACGATCATGGCGACTTCTTGGACAACCCTTAAGCTTAACAGCGCTGGCGCAGGACGTGCACAGGTGCGCCAGTGGCGTCGCGCACGGTCACCTCCAGCGGCATCTGGCCCGGCAGGGAGTGGGTGGCGCACGACAGGCAGGGATCGTACAGCCGGAAGGCCATCTCCACCCGGTTGAGCAGCCCCTCGGTGACCACCACTCCGGATTTGATGAACGACTCGGCGGCTTTTTTGATCGACATGCTGATCGGGGCATAGTTGTTGGTGGTGCCCACGATCAGGTTGACTTTGGTGACCACGCCGCGCTCGTCGGTCCAGTAGTGGTGGGTGAGCGTGCCGCGCGGGGCTTCCACGATGCCCACACCCTCGCTGGGGGTCTGGGTGGGCACGGTGTGGAAATTGGGTGAGGTGATCTCAGGGTCGGTGGCCAGCTCCACCCAGCGCTCGGCGGCATACAGCAGTTCCACCAGACGCGCCCAGTGGGTTGCCAGGCGCTGGTGCACGGGCTTGCCGCCCAGGGTGCTGTAAAAGCGCTCGTATTCCTCCTGGGCCAGCGGAGTGGCCATGCCGTCCGAGGCATTCAGGCGTGAGAGCGGGGTGGCGCAGTACACGCCTGAGTCCACGCCGTCGGTAAAGCCCTTCCAGCCGATTTTCTTCAGGTAGGGGAACTTCAGGTAGGTCCAGGGCTCCACGCGTTCTTCCACCCAGTCGCGGTATTCATGGGGGGCGTATTTGCCGATGCGCTCGCCGGTGGGAGAGACGATGCTGACCTTGCCATCGTAGAAGTTGACCTTGTTATTCTCGTCCACCAGGCCCATGTAGTAGGTTTTGTGCGTGTAGATATCGCCCAGCACCAGGTCCAGGTAAGCCGGGTTGCCCAACACGATCTGGTTGAAGAGCTGCAGGCTGAACTGGGCGAACTCGATCGACCAGCGGCCCATTTTTTCGATTTCCTGGCGCTCTTCTTCGCTGATGCCCTTGGTCATCCCGCCGGGGATGGCTGTGCAGGGGTGCACGCGCCGCCCGCCGATGGTCTGGATTACGGTATGGCCGTATTTGCGTGCCTGGATCACCTGACCGCCGATCTCGAGCCCTACTTTGTGGATCACGCCCAGGATATTACGCTCCGCTACCGGAGCATCCGGACCCATGACGAAATCAGGCCCGCCAAGAGCGTAGAAGTGGGTGGTGTGGTCGGTGACGTAGAATGCGCTGTAGAGCAGCTCGCGAAGTAATTTGGCAGGGCGGGGCGGATCGACGCCGTAAACGGCATCGGCAGCCTTGGCGCCGGCCATGTGGTGCGCCTCCGGGCACACCCCGCAGATGCGGTTGGTGAGTAGGGGCAGCTCCTCCACGGGGCGGCCGATGCAGAACTGCTCAAAGCCGCGCAGCTCGGGCACCTGGAAATAGGTGTTGGCGACATTGCCGTCCGGGTCCAGGAAGATCTCGATCTTGCCGTGCCCTTCAAGGCGGGTAATTGGGTCGATTGTGATGCGCTGCATGCTGAGCCTCCTATTTCGATTGCCAGGCGGAGCGGCTGGCTCGCAAGAGCGACGAGGCCAGGTTGAAACGATAGAACTGGCCGGCCGGATCGACCAGACCATCCAGGATGGAATTGATCTCCACGGGGTCCTGGCTGTCGATCACCGAGGCGAAAGCGGTCATCAGGCGCGCCCCATAATCGAGCACGCCTTCTGCTGGGCCATAGCAGCCGATGCACTGCGCTCCGGCATGCGGGCAGAGTGCCCCACAGCCGCTGCGCGTGGCTGGGCCGTTGCAGGGGATGCCCTGTTCCAGCAAGCACAGCTCTGGATCGATGGTGACCAGGTCCTGGATGCGCGTGAACTTCTTGATGGTTTTGACATCGCGCGTGCGGTTGCACTCGTCACAGACCGTAGAACCCCCGGCCCCGATGGTGGCGCCTTTGGGAGGCAGCTGGGCGTTGCCCTGCAGCACCTGGATCACCAGGTCGATCACTGCCCCAATCTGGTGCGATTCAGGCGGGCAGCCGGGCATGAAGTAATCCACGTCCACCACCTGCGCCAGGGTCTTGAGCACCGGATTGAAATAGGGGATATGGATGGTGCCTTCCGGGACGGTGACTTCCAACTGTGGACGGGTGGCTTGCGGATTGAGGGTGCTGGAGGTGTCATACACGGTGTCGAAGAGCTGCTGCTTGCCGCTCAGGTTGGCCAGGCCGGGAATACAGCCCTCGCAGGCGCAGGAGCCGAATGCCACCAGGATCTGCGACTTACGCCGCAGCAGATGCGCCATCTCCTCGTTCTCGGCGTTGCGCATGCCGCCGTTGAACAGGGTCAGCAGGATGGATTTATCCGGCATGGCTCTGACGTCTTTGTACTTGGCGTCCATAGCCACCGGCCAAAAGACAACTTCGAAATTGGCGTCCACATCCAGGATCTTCTCATGGATGTTGAGCACTGCAATCTCGCAGCCGCCGCAAGAGGCGGCCCAGTACATGGCAAATTTGGGTTTACCGTTGGTGCTCATACACCCACCTCCTCTGCAGCCAGAAAGCCAGGGGCGACGGCTATGCTTTCGCCGGTCATTCCGGGCCAGTCCAGCGGGCCGAGGGCGCGCACTTCCTCGATAAAGGTGGTGATTTCCTCAGCCAGTTTGACGCCTTCGGCTGCCGAAGCCCACACCAGCTTGACGCGCTCGGGGCGGATGCCCATCTGCGCCAGGGTGCGTTTGAGCAGGTGATAGCGGCGCAAGGCTTTATAGTTTTGCTCCAGGTAGTGGCATTCGCCGGGGTGGCAGCCGGTGATCAAGACGCCATCGGCGCCTCCGGCGATTGCCTTCAACACAAAGGTGGGGTCAAGGCGCCCTGAACACATCAGGCGGATCAGGCGCACATTGGGGGGGTATTTCACCCGGGCGGTTCCGGCCAGGTCGGCGGCGCGGTAGCTGCACCAGTTACAGGTGAAGCCGATGATGACAGGTTCAAAAGTGTCTCTATTCATGGCTGCCTCCGCATTCTCAATCCGCCGCCGTGGCGTGTAAGGGCTGCAGATTCAACAGTAGCAGGCCCTCGATCTGGGCAAGGATCTGCTCGTTGCTGAATCCGGTTCCTGAGATAGCCCCCGCCGGGCAGGCTGCCACGCAGGTACCGCAGCCCTGGCACAGGGCCGGGTTGATCTCGGTGACCATGCGGTCCTCGTGGAAGAGGATGGCATTGAAGGGGCACAGGTTATTGCAGATGCGGCAGCCGGAGCATTTAGCCTCGTCCACGGTGGCGCGCACCGGTTCCAGGGCGATCTGCTTTTGCTGGATGCGCCCCAGGACGCGCGCCGCGGCGGCTGCCCCCTGTGATACGCTGGAGGGGATATCCTTCGGCCCCTGCACGCAGCCGGCGATGAAGATGCCATCCGTCATGGTAGCAACCGGATCGAGCTTGGGGTGCTTTTCGATATACCAGCCATCCGCGCTGCACGAGAGACCGAACAGATGGGCGACCTCCTTGGCATCGTGACGGGGCTGCAAACCAGAAGAGAGGATCACCATATCCACCGGGATGCGGCGCTGCACGCTGGCCAGGGTGTCTTCCACCTGCACGATCAGCTTGCCATCCTCGCCGGGCAGGCGTGCCGCGTCGGTCACTTCGGCGACCTTGCCGCGCACGAAGAGCGTGCCCTCCTCTAACACGCGCTGGTAGAACTCGTCATAGGCTTTGTAGGCAGTGCGCATATCGATGTAGAAGTTATACACCGTGGCGCCGGTGCGCTCTTTGACGATGTGCGCAAACTTCAAGCCCTGCATACAGCAGATCACCGAGCAGTAGTTGTTGAAGTTGCGGTCGCGGCTGCCCACGCAGTGAATGATACCGACCGAGGCTGGTGTGGTAACCCCATCGCGCAGCACGATAGCGCCATTGGTTGGTCCGGCCGAGTTCGACAGGCGCTCAAATTCCAGACTGGTGAAGACGTTTGCCAGACGCCCGTAGCCGTACTGCGTCACACGGCGTGGATCAAACAGATCGTAACCGGTGGCGAGGATGATATTGCCGACTTCGACGGTGACAAATTCATCCTGCTGGGTGAAATCGATGGCGTTGGTGGGGCAGAATTTTTCGCACGCCCGGCAGGTGCCCTTCTGGAAGTAGGTGCAGTTCTCGCGGTCGATGACCGGATAGCGTGGCACGGCCTGGGGGAAGGGCGTGTACACCGCTTTGCGATAGCCCAACCCGGCTTCGTAGACTTCGTCGATGATCTTCTTGGGGCATTTTTCCTGGCAGATGCCGCAGCCGGTGCACAGATCGGTATTGACATAGCGCGGCTTTTTGCGAATGGTGACGGTGAAATTGCCCACATAGCCGTCGACACGCGTCACCTCGCTCCAGGTGAGCAGGGTGATATTGGGATGTCCCCCGGCGGAGACCATGCGCGGGGTCAGGATGCAGGCTGAGCAGTCCAGGGTGGGGAAGGTTTTGTCGAACTGGGCCATGTGCCCGCCGATGGACGGCTCGCGCTCCACCAGGTAGACCGGGAAGCCGGCGTCGGCGATCTCCAGAGCGGCTTGAATGCCGGCGATGCCCCCGCCGACCACCAGGGTCGCCGGGTGGATGGGCACCACCAGGGGCTCAAGCGCCTCGTGGTGGATGACGCGCTCCACGCCGCCAGAAACCACCGCTTTGGATTTGGTGGTGGCGGCGTCCTTGTCGGTATGCACCCAGGAGACCTGCTCGCGGATGGAGACCAGCTCGCATAGGTACGGGTTCAGCCCGGCGCGCCCGCAGGCAGTTCGGAAGGTGTTTTCGTGCAGGTGCGGGGAGCAGGCAGCTACCACGACACGCGTCAGGCCTTTGTCTTTGATATCGTTTTCGATCAGCTCCTGGCCGAGGCTGGAGCACATGAATTTATAGTCGCGTGAGACAACCACGCCGCGGTCTTTGAGGCGCTCGCCAGCCCATTCGGCTACTTCCTGTACGTCCACGATGCCGGCGATATTACTGCCGCAGTGGCAGACGTACACGCCAATTTTCTCCTGATCCGGGGAGGGATTGGTGGGTTCTTCTGTGCTCATTCGTGCACCTCCTCATGACCTGGCATGCTTGGCATGGGCAAACCGGTTTTCTTGACCTTGCGGGGTTGGACAGGTGGGCCAGCCGGCGCCGGGGCTTCCACTCCGATGCGGCTGAGGGCCGGGCGGGTATCCACCAGGTTGCGAGCGAAGCCTAACTCAGTGGCCGGTTTTCCAAAAGCCAGTCCCATCAATTGGGTGAAGAAGATCACTGGCATCTGGTAGTGCGTATTTAGAGCGTGATTGGTTTCGTTTTGATAGGCGTCCAGGTTCATCTGGCACATGGGGCAGACGGTGACCATCATATCGGCGTGGTACTGGTCGGCGGCGTGCAGCAGGCGTCCGAGCAGCTCGAAGGCTGTCGAGGGGCTGATCTGGGTCATATGCCCGCCGCAGCAGTGCGTCTTGAGCGGGAAGTCGATCACCTCAGCGCCCAGGGCGCTCAGCAGGCGATCCAGCTCCATGGGATGCTCGTGGTCGGACCAGCGGCCCTCGTAATCGGGGCGGGGGACCATGCAGCCCAGGTATGGCGCCACGCGCAGGCCCTTCAGCGGCTTGGTGACGGCTGCGCTGACCGCATCTAACCCGACATCATTGATGATCACATCCAGCAGGTGGCGGATCTCCAGCGTGCCGGGTTCGTAGTGCAGGCCGCCGGCAGCCAGGGCTTCATTGACATTCTTGCCCAGCAGCGGGCGTTCCTGCATGAAGTGATCCGCTTTAGCCAGGTTCAGATAACATGCCGAGCAGGAAGCAACCACGGTGTTCGTGCCGTTGCCCTGCTTGGCTGCCTGTGCAGACGCCAGGGCCAGGTTGCGGGTGATCAGGGAATAGGCCGGGGTCAGGCTGATGCCGACATATTCCGTAGCCCCGCAGCAGTTCCAATCGTGGATTTCGTCCAGCACCAGGCCCATCTGGTCGACGATGGCATTCAGCGACTCGGCATAGGCGCGGGCGCTGCTTTCCATGGAGCAGCCGGGGTAGTAAAGGTACTTGTTCATGAGGCTGCCTCCACTTCTTTGGCCTTTTCCAGGATGGCGTGCAGCTGGTCGATGCCCTCAATTCTGTGGGGGGTGATGTCCATGCGCTTTTTGGAGAGCATGCCCAGGCCCATGGGCGCCATGCCGGGCAGGCGCAGTGGATAATGTTTCAGGTAGTGACGTGTCGCCAGCCCGAATTCATAGCTGCGCCCGTAGGTTTCGACCATATCCACGAAAGTCTGTGAAAAGTCTGGGGCCACGGAATCGCGATAGAGTTTGGCTTCGATGGCCATGCTTTTGAGGGTATACATCACATCCGGGATATGCACTTCCTGCGGGCAGCGTACCACACAGTGATAGCAAGAGACGCATAACCAGGGGGTGTTGCTGCGCAGAGCTTCTTCGCGCAGGCCGGCGCGGATCATGGCGAAGAGCATGCGTGGAGTGTGATCCATGTCGGCTGCCGAGGGGCAGGAGCCGCCGCAAGTGCCGCATTGGATGCACATCTCCAGGCGCGCCACGCCCGCGGTGGCCGCGCTGACACGTTCCAAAAATCTCAAATTGGGGTTGGTATCGAGGGGAGAAACAGGTTGGGTTGTCAAAGGCCACCTCCTCCGTGAACGGTTGGATAAAATGGTAGATCTATGGGGTGAGCCTGTTTAGGGTACACTGGTTTTATGCTTGCTTATACCAGCCTGGTTTGCACCTCCTGTTGTCGTACTCAATTCGATTTCGATAATTACAAGATAAGGTTTTTTGCTGCCGGTCCGGCAACAATCTGCCTTTCTTAACGTACAAATTAAAGGCTTATTGATTATCTTGGGCGAGCCTCATAAACCTTACCTATGTTATGTGAAAAGTTGTCATACCGTATAGTGATAAATGACACATCCATGAAGTGACGATAATAACTGTGAAGACAGGCTACTTAGTGCTAAATCGCACAAACAACAAGCTGGTATTAATAAAAGCGTAGCGCCAGGGCATGCCCTGGCGCTACGGTATTCATGATTGGCGCAGCATGTTCATGCGAACATGCATTGCTTTAAGATTAGTCGTCGGACAGGTACATCACCTGGGGCAGGTAAGTGCCCAGACCGACAAACAGATTGGCGGTGGCTGTGGTGGCCACGCTGCCGGGGTTATCCACACCACTGATCACGCTGTTGGGGATGGTCTCGCCCAGGGCAGCTGTAACGGTCACATCGTAGGTCATCACTGCCTGCTCGCCGACCACGACGCGGTCGAAGCAAGCAACCAGGCCATCAGACAGTACGGTGGAAGCATCAGCATTATTGACCAATGCCTGCCCGACGGTTCCATCCGCGTTTTCGAAACCTACGGTCAGCGGGCCGTTCAGATCTCCGGTAAGGTTGTCCCAGGCAAAGAAGTACTCGTAGTCGCCGGGAGCATCGCTGGCAGAGCGCCAGCCAAGGACCTCAAAGTCGTACTGATTGCTGGGATCGCCGTACAACTGGACATCATCGAATTCGATGACAACAACCTCACCACCAGCAGCGGAGGCCAGACTTACACCCCGATTGGTGGTGCCATCATAGACGATCTCCATATCCTGCCAGAGCATGGCCAACAGATTGTTCGGATTGCTGGCATTCGGAAGCGCCTGGGGAACCCAGGGTGGGGAGCCGCCTGCGTAGTTGCTCGCTACATCGAATAGCGCAAAGCCATCATCGGTGAAGCCAATCCCGGTGTGGGAATTGCCAAAGAAGTCGAATGGGTTACCCGTGGAGAAGGCTGTGTAGGCCACGGTATCACCCGATACACCTGAATTGGTGAAAATGTTAGAGCCTTCCAGGTCCACGTAGCCACCAAAGGGCGTATCGCACAGCGGGTCATCGAGGCTGGTGGTCATGGCATAGTCGTAGTATGGAACCTGCATCGTAACGGTCCAGATGATGGTATTGCCAACCACGGCATAGCTGCCAGCACTGACATTGATCGAAGTTGGATCCAGCACGAGACCAGCCGGGACGGTATCGATGATGGTGTAGGTCAGGTCCTGTGGGGTGACGTTGGTGTCGACCATGACCTCGTAGGTCACTGTCTCACCGGGCAGGGCAGTTTCAGGCGCGGTCTTGACCACATCGTCGCTGAAGCGCACCACGTCCACTTTGATCGTACCGATATCTCCGGGGGTAGCAGCGCTGGAGCCCAGTGTGAAGGCACCGTACCACACGTCGCCAGCTTCGGATTCGGTGATGTCGTAGTACACGGTCAGGTCGTAGGGGGTCAGCTCTGCAGCCGTCTCAGGGCCATCAACCATCATATTACCGGCGTCACCGGTGACGATACCCACGGACAGGGTGATGTCATCGACGGCACCCAGAGCGGAGGCTGCCCAGTTCTGGACCAGCACCCAGTAGCTGCCTTCAGCAGGATCCATCAGATCACAGCGTTCAAGAGCTAAAGGTGTGGTGCTGGAGCAAACCAGCTCGTCTTCGGTGGGTATCCCATCGGCGTTGGCGTCGAGACCGACAAAGAGATCAACATCAGCCGCTTCAGAGAAGACTGTCTCGGCTACGAAGCGTACAGCACCAGCCGGTACATCCACCATGACCACAAAACCGCCGTCCTCTGGAGCGTCGTAGGCATCACCATTGGTGGGATCGACCGGGACAGAGGCAGTGGTTTGTTCACCTTTTGCCAGACCAAAGATCTCGGTGGTCAGCTCGGTGACTTCGATCGACTCGACGTCCGGGACGAGCTGCGAGCCCACATCGCGGCGGGTGTTAATCGTCAGCAGGGTCGGGAAGACGCCCGAGGTGGGTACGACCGAGACCGGGATGTTGAGGGTCGGGATGGTCGCATCATCGGGGGTCAGGGTGATCGTGCCAAAGAGCCATTCACCATTAGGTAGACCGGTCACTTCGGCGGTGAAGGTCACAGCCTGGGTGGCGCCGGCCGCCACGGTGAAGGTGATCGGGCTGGAGGTTGTGACGAAGTCGCCGCTGGAAGAAACGGTCCATTCCACATCAGCCGCAGCGACAGACGTGAAGGTGCGTGTCCAATCGCAGCTCTGCAAGCACTGGCTGTTGGTCAGGTCAGGGGTATTCAGCGTCTTGACATCGCCGCCCAGAGCCGGATCGGCCGCTACAAAATTGGCATAGGTCTCATCCAGGACCAGGCCGGTCTCGGCTGCCAGGTTCAGGTCCACACGACCGGCGCCTTTGTCAAACCAGTCGCCTTCAGTGGCGCCGTCTTCACGCAGAACGGTGTGATCGGCGGTCATCATCATGGCCGACAGGATGGCGTTGGAGCTCCAGGTCGGGTAGAGGGCGGTCATCAGAGCCGCCGCGCCAGCCGTATGGGGCGAGGCCATGGAGGTGCCGGAGTAGAACGAAAACTCATCCACTGTGGGGACAGCCGGATCGGGAGTCTGGACAGCCGCCCAGATATCCACGCCCGGAGCCGTCAGGTTGGGTTTCAACACATCAAAGGTGGAGTTGGGGCCGCGCGAGCTGAAGTCAGCCAGGATATCGGCATTGGCTGGATCGATATCTTCCACCACACCGCTGATGGTAGCGGTATGGGTGGCGCCATCGGCAATCCATGCTTTCAGGACTACGCCGTCGTCATAGGTGATATGTACGCCAGGAACGGCATAGGCATCGCCGGTGAGGGACGCGCCGCTGGCTGCGTCATTGGCCAGCACAAAGCCGCCAGCGCCGCCATCAGCGACACTCTGGGCCTTATCCACGCGCGCATAGGTGCCGCGGTCGCAGACCACGATCTCGCCGCTGAATGTACCCGGGGCAAACTCGCCGATGGGGCAGAGTGGGTCGCCAAAGTCGCCGGCGTAAACGATCTCAGCCGGGCCGTAACCATCTGTAAAGCCCTTGCCGATGATATCGGCGGGAGGTGTGCCATCGCCAGTCATGGCTTCCAGGGTGTTGAACAATGCGCGGTTATGGGTGGCAGCCGCAGAAGCGGAGACCCACGGGCCGCGGTGACCGACGGTGTCGGCGCCAGGGCCTTCATTACCGGCGGAGGTGGAGACGAACACGCCTGCATTGTAGGCTTCCAAGAAGGCCAGCTCGGTGGTCTCGCCGTACGGATCCTCGCCGCCACCGATGGAGAAGTTAATCACATCCACACCGTCCAGGATGGCCTGCTCGGTGGCGGCGGTGGTAGCTACAAATGGGCAAGCGCCTCCGCCGGTTGCATCGTTGTGATAGCAGACATCATAAGCGATGATGTTGGCGTGCGGTGCGACACCGGAGATGGTGCGGGTGAAATTGAGGGTGGGGGCAACCATCGTCGCAACCAGGGTATTGCCTGCGGTAGTGCTGGCTGTATGGCTGCCGTGCCCGTTCTCGTCTTCAGGGGAGGGGTAGTCCGTGTATCCCGTTGGAGGGAGCTCAGCGAAAGCGTATTCCCAGGCGCCGATTAACTTGTCATTGCAGACGAAGGTGGGATCGTAGGATGGATCAAGGGGATCGCAGACGCCGACATAAGTATCCGCGCCGAAGGGGTTGGTATGCACATAGCCATCCACCGGCCCGACTTCGGCAAACGACGAATGGTCGGAGTTGATACCGGTGTCGAGGATGCCAACGATGACGCCCTCACCCATCGTGCCGGGCAGGCTGCCGGTGTTGGTGCCGTCCCAGATGCCGGGGGCGCCGATCCAGGCCGGGCCGACATCGGTGGTGGTCTCGGCGAAGCCATTGCGCTCAACCAGGCGCACGTCGGCGCGAGCAGCGATGGCAGCTGCTTCTTCAGGCGTCAGCACGGCCGCGAAGCCATTCAGGGCGACCTGATATTTGTACTGCACCTCGATGCTGCGTCCGAACTGGGCTTCCAGCTCGGCCACAAAGGCATCCTGCTGGCTGGCCAGATAGGTGCGGTAAGCCTGACTTTCGGGGCTTTTCGCATCCAGCTTGGCAGCGCCGGTCAGGCGCGGGCTGGTGGCTGGCAGGCCAGAGATACTGCCATCGTAGCTCGCCAGAGGCGCTTCACGCAGCAGGACGGTGTAAAGCGCAGGCCCGCTGGCATCTTTATCTTCATTAAGCACTTCTTTGCTTACTTTGGAGGTGGAGACGCGTGTGGCATCCGCCGGTTCAAAGACGGGCTCGCCAGACTCGGGGGTTGGTTGAAGCGGGCGAGCGGAGGCCGGAGCTGTAACCATCGCCAGGACAACCAGTAGAACCAGGAACCGGAATACTTTAGACTTCATAATCGATCTCCTCGCTGTGAATAAGAATATTACGATATGGTACTGCCGTAGTGCAGGGGCTTACCAGGCGCCATCCTGCCGTGCAGACCAGGTACTATGCGAACACACGATCGATTTGATTCGCTTGTTGTGCACCTCCTTCAAGTTGATCTGTCTGCATAAAATGGGTTATCTATAAATTTACGCACAATCACCTGGCGTGCAATGGATTAAATAGCGGAGTGTTGTGCAGGCTTGCTCTGCGGTCATTGACTCTGCGAATACCCAAAAATCATTACCTGCAAAGTTGAATTGGCAGCAGCATTGACAGCTATATAGAAGGAGATGTTACCAATAAAAATATCGACCTTAGTCAAATGTGTCCCTACCTGTATGTAAATTGACTGCTTTATGGTAAACACGCAAAACCGGCCTCCACCTGACACCAGAACCGGACCTGTCGGGCACGCTGCGACCCCCAGGCGTACATCCAAACTAAAAATACCACAAGAGAGGTCTACTTGTCAAGCGTGTAGAATTTGGGGAAGCTGAAGGTTATCAATACGATGGGGGCTGCCAGTAAAGCTGCGCCGGGGGGCTCATATAAAAATGTTGAAAATATCAGGAACTTACAAAGCGGGATATCGGTTTCTTCTGGTATACTGGAAAAATGCTGCCCACAGATTGCTCCTCAGACGAAGAGTGCCATGGACGCTGACTCTTTTTCCCTGGATTTACGCCAATTAGCCTTATTTGAAACAGAGACCAGCCGGGGACGGCTGGAAATGATCCCGGCGGTGTGGAGCGCGGCCGACGCGCTGACTTCACCGGAGGTCAGTGTGCGCGCCAGCGGGTTGGTACAATTGAGCCAGCTGGGAGCAGCGCGCTTTTCGCCGCTGGTGGTATATGTGCTGGCGACGCGCTTGAATGAGCCGGATGTGGCGCTGCGGGCGCAGGTGGTCAATTTGCTGGCCCAGGTGTTGATACCCGACGCCCAGGGAGAAGCTGCGCCGGATAATGTGCGCCGCACGCTGAGCCAGTCTCTGGCGCAAATGCGCACGCGCCAGGTATTTGCCCTGCTGCAGGTCGCCGAAAATGACGCGGATACTAAAGGCGCAGTGGTGCGCCTGTTTGGGGAATGCACTTACGCCGGCAACCACCTGGTGGAAATCTTTTCCAACCGCAGCCTGGCGCTGTGTGCGCGAAAAATGGCGATCTGGATGTGCGGGGAAGTGGGTTTCCTATCTACCACGCCAGCGCTGGAGCGCCTGGCAGGACGCCTGGAAATACGCTTGAGTGGACAGCAGAGCATGCCCTTCCTGCCCAAAGATACCGGGGACGAGCTTGAATTACTCCCCTTGCTACGCAAGGCAATAGAGCGCCTGCGCGCCCCTTAACCAGCCCGCAGTCTTTTCCCACAATTCGGACAGATGTTTTCGCCCTTGTGCACGACAAAACCGCAGAAGCGGCAGGTGCGCGGTTGGGCGTCTCCTAAGGGAGCGCCACAGGCCACGCACACACTCTCTCCGACCGGGTTGGCGGCCTGGCAGTAGCTGCACACGATGCGCCGCAAGCGCTGCGAAAGCTCCTGGCTGGCTCCGGCGGCGCGCGCCGTCTGCTCGATCACTTCCCACACGTTTTCTACCAGGCTGAGGTTCTCAACATCCTGGGCGAGATCATCCAGTCGTGAAAGCAGGTTCCACGGGTTGCGCCAGGCTGATAGGGCTGTCATGCCCAGGCTGGCTGCCACGCCCAGCCAGGATTGGCGCCCGAGCTGCACGGCAATGCCATCAGCCACCTTCTGGATCTGTACGGTGAGCGCGGTCTCACCGCCAGTGGTGGATGGGCGGCGGGTAACGATCTGCACCATGACCTGGTCGGCTGTGCCGATTTGTTGTGCGTGTAAATTGCCCCGGTTAAACTCTCCCACCAGGGCGCGGCCAAGCTGGCTGGGGCTGAGCTCGCCATGGAAAATACGCGGCGCAGGGGTGGGTTCGATGGGTAAAAAGGGGAAGTTAGTTTTCATATTTTCTCCAGCGCTATGGATTATAATCGGTGGCGCACGGAACGTGGAGGTTTAATGAAGTCGAATCGTATGAGCAGAATTTTTTGGCTCTTGATCGCAGCGCTGGCGCTCCTGGGGCAGATCAGCACGGCCAGCGCCCAACCGCAGGCCCAGATCCCGACGGTGGATATTCCCACAGTCACGGGTACGCCCTCCGGGGCGATGGCAATCGTGCTGCCTGGTGAGCAGGACCAGATCAACGTGCGTTCTGGTCCGGGGACCACGGGCTATGATATCGTGGGCATACTGGTCACCAGCCAGTCCGTGCCGGCATTGGGGCGCAGTGTGGGTGGGGATTGGGTGCAGATCGCCTATCCAGGTGCGGAAAACGGGGTCGCCTGGGTGTACTCGCCGCTGGTGGAGCTGACTGCGCCGGTGCCGATTGTCGAACCGCCACCGACACCTACGCCCCGCACCACCCCGACCATCGACCCGACCCTGGCAGCGCAGTTCCTGGTCGAAATTCAGCCCACGCGCCTGCCCACGTATACTGCGCCGCCTCCGGTCAGCCAGCCGACCTTCTTTGCAAATTCAGGTCGCACCAGCCCGGTCGGGCGCCTGCCGATGGGAATGGTGATCGTGACCATGATGGTTGTGGGTGCATTTGGGGTGTTAATCTCACTGCTGCGCGGGCGCTAGTCTGCCAGACGCATAAAAAAGAAAACCAGGGCGTCCGGTATGGATGCCCTGGTTTTGTTCTTGCAGTAGCGCTGTGAGTCTATCCGCAGCCGCAGCCACTGCCGCAGCCGGAGGCCTCAGAAGATGCGTCGCCCTCTTTGGACTTAAAAGAGCTGCCGCAGCCGCAGGAGGACAGGGCGTTGGGGTTTTCAATCTTAAAGCCGCCGCCCATCAGGTTCTCTTCATAATCTACACTGGCGCCGCGCAGGTAATCGATGGAAACTTCGTCGACGACTACCTGCACGCCGTGGTGGGTGAATTTGAGATCCTGTTCGCGAATATTATTTTCCAAAGCCATTCCGTATTGGTAGCCGGAGCAGCCGCCGCCAGAGATAAAGATACGCAGGGCGTAGCCTTCCAGGTTGCGTTTGGCGAGTAGATCGCTCACCGCCTGAGCTGCAGCGGGGGTTAAAGTTACGGTGTCGGTCTGTGTTTGTTCAGCCAGCATGGTTTTCACCTCGTTTCATGGTTACAGTACCCTGTAATATTGACCAATTTTATCAAGATACTGGTCTGGCGTCAACCGTGGAATATGTCACCCAAATTGGCGCCGTTAATCAGAAAAATAACTCCCGCAAATGCAGGTTCTGGCAAACCAGAGCCGGTCGCGCCGGCAAGCCGGTCGCGCCGGCAAGCCGGTCGCGCCGGCAAGCCGGTCGCGCCGGCAAGTCGCACGTGCTTACAAAGCTTCTATTTCGATCAGTTTGCGCACGGCTTCGATCTCCGGTCCCCACCAGGCGTCGCCGGGCTGGTAGGCTACTTGCTGGCGTACCAGCCTATGCGCAAGGCTGGCGCCGGGGCCCATGTGCGCGTCTGGCATCTGGCGCAGGCGGATATCCAGGGCGCGCGCTGCACAGTACAGCTCAATGGCCAGTACATGGCGCGTATTTTCCAGCACACTGCGCGCGTGGCGGGCGGCCGTCATTGAGTTGGCGTTGTGGTCTTCCTGCTCGGCAGAAGTAGGCAGGGAATGCACCGAATCGGGGTGGGCCAGGGTCTGGTTTTCCAGCACCAGCGAGGCGGCTGTGTACTGCGGCATCATCATGCCGGAGTTCAACCCGGCAGCCTCAGGCGTATCGACCAGCATGGGCGGCAGGCCGGTGTTGAGCTTGCTGTCCGTCAGGCGGAAAATGCGCCGCTCGGAGATGGCAGCCACTTCGCTCATGGCAATTGCCAGATAATCCAGCGCCAGCCCAACCGGCTCGCCGTGGAAATTGCCGCCGGAAATAGCTTCGTGCGGCCCAAACAGCAGGGGGTTGTCGGTAGCGGCATTGATCTCACGCCCGATGACATCCTGGACGAAAACCAGGGTGTCGCGCGCCGCGCCCTGCACCTGGGGCGCGCAGCGCAGGGAATACGCGTCCTGGACACGCCCTGCTGCATCCAGTAAGGTGCTGCCCTGGGTGAGCTGGCGCACACGCTCTGCCACAGCGATCTGCCCGGGGTGGCGGCGCGCAGCGTGCAGGCGCCCGTCAAAGGCGGCTGAAACGCCCAGCATGGCTTCCAGGCTCATCGCCAGGGTGATTTCTGCCGTATCGAGCAAATAGGCTGCGTCATGGGCGGCTAAAGCGCCCAGCGCGGCGGAAAACGTAGCGCCGTTGTTGGCAGCCAGACCTTCTTTGGGACCTAATACCAGACGCGGGATGCCGGCAGCCGCCATGGCAGCCTTGCCGCTCAGGCGCTGTCCCTGGAAGTCGGCGTAGCCAGATTCCTCGTCCCGGTCGGCGGCGTCGGTGGAAAAGACCAGCGCCAGGTGGGAGAGGGGCGCCAGGTCGCCGGAGGAGCCCAGCGAGCCCTGGGAGGGCACCACGGGCGTGACGCGGCGATTAAGCATCTCCAGCAGGGTCTCGACCAGCAGCGGGCGCACGCCGGAATAGCCCGCCGCCAGGGTATTGGCGCGGATCAGCATGGCGGCGCGCACCACCTCAGCCGGTAAATCCGGCCCGGTAGCCACAGCATGCGAGAGGATCAGGTTGCGGCTCAAGCGCGCCGAATCCTGGGGCGGGATGCGCTGGTCGGCAAAAATGCCGAAGCCGGTGTTGATGCCATACACCGGTTCGTCCCCGGCGGCCATCTGGCTGGCCCATTCGTAAGAAGTACCCATGTGCTGGTGGGCTGCAGGGTCCAGGCTTACTGGATGACCATGGCGTGCAGCGGCGATGATGTCGGCGATGGTGAGTGAATTTCCGTCAATGAAGAGCATGAGTGGGGTGATCCTCAGGATTAAAAGAAGAAATGCCCTAAGATGACTGCAGTCAGGGTGGTGGTGAAATTGTCGATGTCGCGCAAGGGCAGCGATTCAACCAGCGTGGCTGCCAGGGAGATGAGCGCCAGGGGCAGCAGGCTGGCGCTGAAGGGGATAGGGAAGACGCCGGCGGCGATGAAAATACCCAGGATGAGCGCTGAAAAAATGAAACCACCCAGGAACATCGCCAGCGTGCCGGCCGCGCTCTTGCTCGGATTCCATGGGATACGCACGCTCTTCAAGCGCCGCCCGACCACATCCGCCAGGCCATCGCCACCGCACATGACCATCAGCCCGATCAGGCCAATGGGGGAATCCTTCCAGTAGACGATGGTCAGCAGCACAAACAGGACCCCGTAAATGAGCGGCCCGCGCAGGATCTCACGCCGGTCTCCAGTGCGTGAAAGCGCCTGCACAGCGGCGGGGTCTTTAAGGATGCCTGTGCCAACCAGGAAGAATTGGGCGGTGATCATCAGCGGCACCAGGGCTGCCAGGTAGCGCGCAGCCGGGTGCTCGGGGAAGAGCAGCCAGCACAGCACGAACAATGGACCGGTGCCAATATGGATGATCTTACGGCTCAGGGCGCTGGAGATCCAGCCGCGCAGGGCGGCAAAATCCATCAGACGCAGCCAGAGCAGGGACAGTGTGAAGGTTGCGAGCAGGGCCAGCCAGATATTGGACAGCATCACATCAGCCTCAAACCAATGATGGGAGGCCTAATTGTAACCGCGATGTGCCTTACCATCCACAACCAGAACAGGTACTGATCCCGGCGTGCTGGCGGATGCGCTTGTACATGGTGACATCGGTGAAAGGTTCGCCCAGCAGGCCATCGTGGATGGCCCAGGAGCGCAGGCGTATGCTCTGAGCGGCGGCAGGCATGCGGAACGGTGTGGAGCCATCCAAGCGCCTGGAGAGTTCTTCTCCGGGGAGAAAGCCATTCTGAATGGTTTCCATGGGCCGGCGTCCCTTCGCATAGGCAAAACCATAGCGCTCGAAGATGGCAGCCACATGGTAATACAACGGCTCGACGAAATACAGCTCATGTCCCAGGCTGGCGACGAAATCCTCGAAGCCGTTGATCGCCTCGCCCAGCATGCGCAGACCGCGCCGCACCTGGCCGGGAGCCAGGCCGGCCTGCAAGGCGGCCTGTTCAGCTTGCAGGTTACGCTCCCCGGTCCCAAAGCGGGTGGAGGTCCCATCCGGCATGCGGTCCACATCGAAACGCGGCGCATTCGGGTCGTTCAACACGTACAGCAGGATGTGCACCTGCCCGTTGAGCGTATCGGTGATGTGCCCGTACAGCACCGGATCACGGTAACCGGGCTGGTGGTACAGAGCCATTTCGGTAGACGTGGAGCCTTTATCGGCGTTCAGGACCAATAAGGGAGAATCAGGCACCTCCAACTGCTCCAGGCTCAGGTTGAAGCGCATTAACAGCACCGGCGGGAGGATGCGGGCGTAAATATGGCGTTTTTCCGCCACGGAAAGGCGGTTCACTCCACTGATTGTTGATGGCGCCATCTATGGTTCCTCCTGATCTCAGGCCCACTTGCGATTATTTCTACGGCTGCCCGGCGTGGGGCTTTTAGCGATTGCGCACCTGGCGTTCCATTTCACGGCGGGCATCTTTTTCGGCCAGATCATGGCGCTTATCGTACAGTTTTTTGCCCTTGGCCACCGCGATCTCGACTTTGGCACGCCCATCTTTCAGGTAGACGCGCAAAGGGATCACCGTGACCCCTTTCTGGCGCATCTCAGCCCACAGCTCGCGGATCTGGCTGCGGTGCAGGAGCAGCTTGCGCGGCCGGCGTGGGGCGTGGTTCAGCGGACCGGCATGCTCGTACGGGGCAACATGGGCATCCACCAGCCAGGCTTCATGCCCATCGATGCGCACGTAAGCTTCCGCCAGGCTGATCTGCCCGGCGCGGATGGATTTAATTTCGCTGCCCTGCAGGGCCAGGCCGGCTTCGAAGCGCTCAAGCAGGAAGTATTCGTGGCTGGCTTTGCGATTGGTGGCGACAACTTTTATGCCTTCGGTCATGGGGGAGATTTTATCATAAAGGCAGGCAGGCGCTCAGGCAGGCAAGTGCAAGTTTACGGAGTATCTGAAAACCAAGCTTTTTCAGTAATGCCGGGTGTCTGGATCCGGGATGAGAAACCGAGTTTTCAGAAAAAACTCGGTTTTCATGATAGATAGCGATCTGGTGTGGGGAGAAGAAACCGAGTTTTCAAGAAGAAACTCGGTTTTCAAAGAGAGCCGGGCTTTTTTAAAAGCCCGGCTCTGAAGAAAGCTGGAGAAACCGGATTTATTGAAAATCCGGTTTACAGAGAAGTTATGGTGTATCCACCCGCACGATGGTGGGATTAGGCATGCCGGCAGGTACAGCAGTGGAGCTGTAGGCGACCGAGCCAAGATATTTGGTGGCGGGAGCCAGACCGCTAAAGGTCAGGGTGATTGGTGCAGTGACGCCAATTGTGGCGGTTGTTGGAGCAGTAACGGTCATATTGCCAGCATCAGAACTGCCAAGCAGCCAGGTATGCAGGACAAATGGCGAGGTTCCAGGGACTCCCCAACCATGCACGTAGACGGTGTAATCGCCGGCGGCCGGGTTGAGCAGGTTGACCTCTTCAGCGGAGGTGCCGCTGCCGCTCGAGCCAACCGCAGTGGCCCCCAGATAGACGTATAGATCGATATCCGCTCCCGCAGCGACATCCGCATCAAACAGGGAGAAGCGCGCATAGGTGGTACCCGCAGGGATGGTTACCGGGATAGCAACCACGCTTGGATCGCCCGTGCGGGGCGAGAAGGTATCTGTCGGATCATCTGCCACTTCGCCTGGGGTGAGATCGGCTGCGACCAGGCCGCGTGCGGTGGCGCTGAAGTCGCCGGTAAAGCCAAAGGTCACATTGTAGCTGATCGGGTCACCAGCGCCGAAGACAGCCACCGGGGCGGCCATGGCAACCGGACGCACAACCATGGGGATGCGCACCACGTGGCCTTTGTTACCTGTCAGCGTGAGCTGCCCGCCGGTATAGGCGTTTAGCGCAGCCGTAGTACGGGTGAAAGTTACTGTGAAGGATTTCGTTTGCCCGGGGGTGATGGCCTGTGAATCCAGCCCGATACTGACATCGAAACCGACCATGCCTGTGTAGGAGGCGGTGTAGGATTCAGCCTGATTGAAGACATTGGTCACCTTGCGCGTGACAGTCTGCGACCCGGCCATATCGCCGATGGCGATAGAGGCTACATTCATATCGCTGATATCAAAGGAGTAGCCCATGCCTGCCAGCGTTGTGCAGGTGCTGGCGCCGACCACTCCCGTGGTCGAACCGCACAGGAATGCCAGCCATTCGTTCCAGCCGGCATCGAACACCAGGCCGGGATCGGCAGCGCCGTTGGGCCGGATATGCCCGGCGCCCTGGCGGAAGATCACCAGCGGATGCTCGGCCGGACCATCCAGGACATTGGAGGCGCTGGTCATCATGGCCGATTTGACCATCATGGGTGACCAGTCCGGGTGCAGGTCCATCAGCAGGGCAGCCAGACCGGCTACATGCGGGCTGGACATGGAAGTGCCGCTGTACAGGTTGAAATCACGCCCGGCGTTTCCAGGAGGCGCCACAGCAGCCAGGATATCCTGCCCAGGGGCGATCACATCCGGCTTGAGCAGGTCACCGCCGCCGGCCTGGAGCGGCCCACGCGAAGAGAAGGAGGCTGTGAGCGGAGCCGGGGTGGAATAGGTGACAGTCGCCAGGTTGATGGTGGCGGTTGCATCCGGGGCAGCGGCATAAGCATGCAGCGCAGCATAGTATGAATCTGAAAGGTGTACGCTGGGAACGAAGTGGAAGTCCGCATTTAATGAGCTGGGGCTGGTATTGACCAGCACCATACCCACACCGCCGGCTTCCATGACTGCGTAGCTCTTGTTGACGCGCGCAGTAATGCCCCGGTCGCACAGCACAATCTTACCGGCGACTATGGCAGGATCCAGGACGGGTTCTCCGCCGGTATCCAGGGTGGAGTAGCACAGTGCAACCGCGGTTGGGTCCGCACCAGGCAAACCGGCATCGATCGAATCAATGAAAGGCGCCGGGCCGACTGGGGTGGCAAGGGAAGAACCAAAATAAGTCACACCATTGCCCAGAGTGACCGAGCCTTCTCCGGCGCGGTTATGGGTGCCGGCGGCTACGGTGGTTACCCACGGGCTGGGGTGAGCCACAGTTGCGCTGGCAGGCCCACTGTTGCCGGCTGAGGTGGCAACGAAAATGCCAGCCCGGGCAGCAAACAGGTAGGCGATCATCACCGGGTCGGCGAAGTTGGTGCGCGAGCCGCTGATCGAGTAGTTGATCACATCCACGCCGTCGGCGACTGCCTGATCGATGGCAGCTACCAGGTCGGCGGTGTTGCCGCTGGCCTGCGACGCATCTGCATTGGACCACAAGGCTTTATAAGTGGAGATGCGGGCGCGTGGGGCAATACCGCTGATGGTGCCGAATACGGCTGCCGGGCCGGTAGCCTGGACGCCGAAATTGCCGCCGGCAGTGGACGAGGTGTGTGTGCCGTGGCCGTTGTAATCACGCGGGGAGTTGAATTCCCACGGGCGTTGGGCATCAATGCCCGCGTCGCCGCCCCAGCCTGCATTGAAGTATTGGGCGCCGATCAACTTCTGGTTACACATCGAGGCGTTGAATTCCTCGCCAGGGGTGCATTTGGCATTCCAACCGGGGATCTGCTGATAATCCAGACGGCCATTATTCTTGCCGTTGCCGTTATTGCCCAGGCGATCTGAAAAGCTGAGGCTCTCTGGCCAGATGCCGGAATCGACGATGCCGATGATCACGTCTTCACCGGCACTGCCAACCCCGCCCAGTTGGTCCCACAAACCACCTGGATCGGTGAGACCCAGGAAGGTGGGCGTAGAAGAAGTATCGATGGTGACGATTTCATTGGGCGAGACTAATAGCACGCCATCCACAGAGGTCATTTTGGCGGCTTGATCAACGCTCAATTCAGCCGAAAAACCGTTGAAGCTGAAATGATAATCGTAGATCTTGCGCCCGCCGCCCACTGCGTTGAGGGCAGCATCGTGCCGGCTGTTGAGGTAGTCCTTATAGGCCAGGACTGCCGGGCTGAGAGGATTAACCTTCTCGCCAGCTTTCGGTTTGGTGGCTCTGAGTCCGGCGATCTCGCCTTCATAGGCGACTACCGGCTCGTCCACCATCTGCACAATATAGAGGTTACCCTGTGCTTTCTCGGAGGCGGCTGGAGCGGCGTTTTCCCCAGGCGCCGCGTAGGTCAGCCCGCCGAACGGCACAGAAAAGGCCATCAGAGCGATTACCAGGAATGTCAGGAATTGAAACGACTTCTTCATGATCAACTTTCCTCCCAATTCGAAAATTTATTCTTACATTAGAATTAAAGAACAAGGAAATCGAGCATAGTGGAACCCTGGTAGGTGGGCATCACCTCCTATTCAATTGCTTTAAAAACTAGCCTGGCTTTCGATGGTGCTGTCTTTACGACGAGCTTGCTTATCGTAGGTTTCGGATAAGCAATCATTTCTGTTTATCACGAATTAGAACGATAACCTTACAGAAATGTAAGGTTATGATAGCATAAATAATTATCTATGTCAATTACGACCTGATATAGCTCAATAATTGTAGGGATGAAATTTCATGCAAAGAGCTGTGCATTGATGGAGATGTCTGAGGGCAAAATTCAGCGAAACACGTCCTCTACTTGCTGCTGGATCAGCGGCCAGTTGGGCAGCAGGATATTGGCGCCCTGGTCGGTGGTGTAAGGCGTGACCATCTCGCGCGTGATGCTGCGGCTGTCGATATCGTCTGCGCCCAGGCGCAGGGCAGCAAAACCCAGGCGCGGCCACAGCCATAACGGGACATCGGTGTGCAGGTTGCGGCGCAGGGCGGCATACACCGCCGGCAGGCGCAGCCAGGCTGTGGGGCGGGCGAGCTTTTTCAGGATGGCTTTGAGCACGATCTGACCCTGCTGCATGCGGTAAAAATCATCCGCGCCCATGCGGCTGCGAGCAAATGCCAGGGCTTTATTGCCGGTCAGGTGGTGTACGCCTGGTGCGTAGCCTGCCATAGCCTCGGTGAGGGTGATCTCCACGCCGTCCAGGGCATTCACCACGTCACGAAAACCCTCGAAGCGGATGCGCACAAAATAATCCATCTGCACGCCAAAGTTGCTCTCCACGGTGGCGACCGCGCGGTAAGGGCCGCTGTCCTGCTGTTCGGCTTCGGCGAAGAAATGGGCGGTATTGATGCGGTTCTCGCCCACTCCGGGGATGGGCACCCACAGGTCGCGCGGCACAGAGACCAGACCGATGTAGGGTCTGGAGGGGATAAATGTGGACAGGATGATGGTATCGGTGCGGGCGATGGCGTTGGACGGCTCGGCGTAGTCCATGCCCAGCAGCAGGATATTGGTGCGCCCGGGGAAGAGCAGGTAGGCCGCCAGGAGCAGCCCGGGCAGCAGGATGAGCAGCAGCAGCCGCACCAGACAGCTCAGGCAGCCCACGTACCAGGGGCGGGGTCGCAGGTACTGCGGGGTGGGCGGGCGGTGGGAAGGAATATACTGCGGTGGGGGCTGGTCGTACTCGTCGGGCTGCTGGGGGACAGGCATGGCGCGCGTGGCTGCCCAGGGATCAGCCGGAGGTG
>Ga0209347_1000400_pt1 | contig 116303 bp, 105 predicted proteins | sample AutmiccommuBRH23_FD_187382 | JGI IMG/M metagenome (GOLD analysis project Ga0209347, IMG submission 187382) | Deep subsurface microbial communities from Mt. Terri, Switzerland - Autotrophic microbial communities BRH/23 (SPAdes) (version 2) | ecosystem: Environmental > Aquatic > Deep subsurface...
GCGGGTGCGCCTCGACCTGTCCTACGACGGGACCGGGTTCTCGGGGTGGGCGACCCAACCCGGCCTGCGGACCGTCCAGGGCACCCTCGAGGTGGCGCTCGGCACGGTGCTTCGGGTGCCCGCCCCACGCCTGGTGGTGGCCGGGCGCACCGACGCCGGGGTGCATGCCCGCGCGCAGGTGGCTCACCTCGACCTGTCGCTCGACGCGTGGCACGGGGTGCGGGGGCGCCGGCACGGGGAGCCCGCCGAGGCCCTGGTCCGGCGCCTTGCCGGGGTGCTCCCGCCGGACGTCGTCGTGCATCGCGCCGCCGTTGTCCCGCCGGAGTTCGACGCCCGGTTCTCGGCGCTGCACCGCCGGTACGCCTACCGCCTGGCCGACGACGTCACGCAGGTGGACCCGCTGCGCCGCAGCCACGTGGTGCGGCACCGGGTGCCCCTGGACGTCGAGGCGATGGGAGCCGCGGCCGCGAGCCTCGTCGGTCAGCAGGACTTCGCGGCCTTCTGCAAGCCGCGTCCCGGGGCGACGACGATCAGGACCGTGCAGGTGCTCGACGTCTCCCGGGTGGCCGACGGAGCCGATGTCGGCCTGGTCGTGCTCACGGTGCAGGCCGACGCGTTCTGCCACTCCATGGTGCGCTCCCTGGTGGGGGCGCTTCTGGTGGTCGGCGCGGGTGGGCGACCGGCGTCATGGCCGGCGGAGCTGCTCGCGGGGAGGCAGCGGGGAAGCATGGTGGCGCCCGCCCACGGGCTGACCCTGGAGGCGGTCGCCTACCCGGACGACGAGGACCTGGCCGCGCGAGCGGTCGTCACCCGGGCTCGTCGGGAGGCCCTGCCCGCGGAGCCCGAGCAGATCGACTGACCGGCGATCTGCCCGCCCTCAGATCCGCGGGTCGTCGTCGTCGACCACGTGCACGGCCGCCTCCTCCGCGCTGGCCCCGGCGCCGGCAATCCCCTCGTCGGACGCCATCGTGCTGGCGGTGGGGGTCCCCGCGGCATCGGCCTCGTCCGGCGCGAGGCGCCCGGCGCGGTCCGGTTCGCGCGAGCCGGCGTCGGGCCCGTCGGTCTCCCACACATCCGGCTGCTCCTGGGCCAGCTTGTCGTCGTGCGACTCGCCGATCTCCTGGTCCAGGTGCGTCTCCAGCCGGTTCGGGTTGGGCGGGCGCTCCGGTGGGGAGTAGCCCTCGTCGAGGATGTCGTCGACGCCGCGGTCGAGCAGGGTGTCATCCTGGGCCAGCTGGTCGCTGTCTCCCTCGGCGACAGTCTCGGGGTCCGGCGTGGTGGCGGGTGTGCCGCCGCTGTCGAAGTCGCTCGGGGTCGTCATCAGTCCACGGTCGCACCGCACCCGCGACGTCGCATCTGCTGTGCGAGGGGCCCGGAACGGCGGCAAAGGAGTCGACTCCGGTCGCCGGGGTGCGCACACTTGGTCCGCATGGGCCACGTGGAGATCAACGATGTCGGGTTCGTGCTGCCCGACGGCAGGCCGTTGCTCACCGGCATCGATCTGCGGGTGGCCGACGGCGCCAAGGTCGCCCTCGTGGGTCCCAACGGCTCGGGCAAGACGACGCTGCTGAGGATCGTCGCCGGGGACCTCGCGCCGCACTCCGGGGCGGTGGTGCGCAGCGGGGGGCTGGGCGTCATGCGGCAGTTCGTCGGGAGGATCGACGACGACCGCTCCGTGCGCGACCTGCTGGCGTCCCTGGCCCCGGACCCGGTGCGCGATGCCGCGGCGGAGCTCGCGGCGGCCGAGCTGGCGATGATGGAGGTGGACGACGAGCCCACCCAGATGCGGTACGCCCATGCGCTCACGGAGTGGGCGGACGTCGGGGGGTACGGCGCGGAGGTCGGGTGGGACAAGGTGACCGACGCCGTGCTCTCCCTGCCCTTCGAGCGCGCCCAGCACCGAGCGGTCAGGACCCTGTCCGGCGGTGAGCAGAAGCGGTTGGTGCTCGAGGCGCTGCTCCGGGGCGGTGACGAGGTGCTGCTGCTGGACGAGCCCGACAACTTCCTCGACGTCCCGACCAAGCGATGGTTCGAGGAGCAGCTCGCGACCTCGCCGGTGACCGTCCTGTTCGTCAGCCACGATCGCGAGCTGCTCTCCCGGACGGCTACCCAGGTCGCGAGCCTGGAACCGACGGCGGCCGGCTCGACCCTTTGGGTGCACGGCGCCGGGTTCGCGACCTTCGCCCAGGCGCGCAGGGCCCGGGCTGAGCGGGTCGCCGAGCTCACCCGGCGATGGGAGGAGGAGCGCGCCAAGCTGCGCCAGCTCGTCCTGACCCTGCGCACCAAGGCCGCGTACAACGACGGACTCGCCTCCCGGTACGCCGCGGCCCAAACCCGGCTGCGAAAGTTCGAGGAGGCTGGACCGCCGCAGGTGATGGGCCGCGAGCAGGACGTCCAGGTGCGCCTGACCGGGGGTCGGACGGCCAAGCGCGCCGTCGTGGCGCAACGGCTCGAGCTCACCGGCCTGATGCGTCCGTTCGACCTCGAGGTCTGGTTCGGCGAGCGGGTGGCGGTGCTCGGGTCCAACGGGTCGGGCAAGTCGCACTTCCTGAGGCTGCTTGCCGCCGGTGGCACCGATCCGGAGCCGGAGCAGGCCCCGGTGGACGCCTCGGCGGGTCGGCGGGTCGAGCACACCGGCGCGGTGAGGCTCGGGTCCCGGGTTCGCCCGGGCTGGTTCGCGCAGAACGACGTCCATCCCGAGCTGGCAGGGCGGACGCTGCTCGAGATCCTGCACCGCGGTGAGGGGAGCAGGCACGGGATGGGGCAGGAGCAGGCGAGCAAGGCGTTGGACCGCTACGAGCTGGTGGCCGCCGCCGAGCAGCGGTACGGCACGCTCTCGGGCGGGCAGCAGGCGCGGTTCCAGATCCTGCTGCTCGAGCTGTCCGGTGCCACCCTGCTGCTGCTCGACGAGCCGACCGACAACCTCGACCTGCACTCGGCGGAGGCGCTCGAACGGGGCCTGGCTCGCTTCGAGGGCACTGTCATGACCGTGACGCACGACAGGTGGTTCGCCCGTGGCTTCGACCGGTTCCTGGTGTTCGGGGCCGACGGCGACGTCGTGGAGACCCCCGAGCCGGTCTGGGACGCGGGGCGGGTGGCCAGGGCCCGGTAGTCCGCGCGCTCAGGCCAGGAGTGCCACGGCGAGGCCGATCATGACGGTGGCGACCAGGCCGTCCAGGAGCCTCCACGAGCCGGGCCGGGCGAAGAAGGGACGGAGTCGTCGGGCTCCGAACCCCAGGAGGGCGAACCAGCACGCGCTCGCGCACACGGCACCGCCGGCGAAGGCCCACTGCCGCCCGCCGTCGTGCTGGTGGGCGAGGGAGCCGAGCAGCACGACCGTGTCCAGGTAGACGTGGGGGTTGAGGAAGGTCAGGCCCAGGCAGGTGAGGACGACGCCGGCCCTGGTGTCGGCCGCCGGCCCGGCGGGATCGAGCCGCTCGGGGCGGAAGGCGCGCCGGGCCGCGAGGACTCCGACCACGACGAGGAACGCGGCCCCGCCCACCCGGGCGACGGTCAGGCCGGCGGGATGGGCGGTGATCAGCGGCCCGAGTCCCGCCACCCCGGCGCCGATCAGCAGGGCGTCCGCCGCGGCGCACAGGGCGACGACGAGCCCCACGTGCTCGCGGCGGATCCCCTGACGCAGCACGAAGGCGTTCTGGGCCCCGATCGCGATGATCAGCGCGGCGCCGGTGAGGAATCCCTGGAGGGCGGCGGTCACGTGGCAGAACGCTAGGGCGTCCGGCGACCGCAAACCAGTTCACGTTCCTCCATCTCCATTAGCATCGCTGATGTGGATGCGATCGACGACCGGCAGCTGGCCGCGTTGGCGGCGGCGGTCGAGGAGGGCTCGTTCGACGCTGCCGCGCGCCGCTTGCAGGTCACTCCCTCGGCGGTGAGTCAGCGGATCAAGGCGCTCGAGCGGCGGGTCGGCCAGGTTCTGGTGCTGCGGAGCCGCCCGTGCCGGGCCACCGAGGCGGGCCAGGTCCTGGTCCGGCTGGCAGGGCAGACCGCGCTGCTGCACTCGGAGGCCCTCGCGGAGGTGACCGGCCGGGGCGACACCCTGCGCCTGGCCGTCGCGGTCAACGCCGACTCGTTGTCCACCTGGTTCCCCAGGGTGCTCGAGGGGCTGCCCGAGGGGGTTGTCGTGGACCTGCAGCGCGAGGACCAGGACCACTCCGCGGCTCTGCTCAGGGACGGTTCCGTGATGGCGGCCGTCACGGCCAACGCCCGGGCCGTCCAGGGGTGCCGGGTGGAGGCCCTGGGCGCGATGCGCTACCGCGCAGTCGCTGCTCCGGACTACTACGCCCGGTGGTTCGGCTCGGGAGTCCACGCGGCACTCGGCACGGCTCCCGTGCTGGCCTTCAACCGTAAGGACGCCCTGCAGCAGCGCTTCGTCCAGCAGGTGACCGGACGACGACTCCGGTCGCCCGTGCACTACGCGCCGTCGTCGTGGGCGTACGTCGAGCTCGTCCGTCAGGGGCTCGGCTGGGGGATGGTGCCCGAGGTGATGGCGCGGGAGGCGATCGAGGAGGGCCGGCTCGTGCTCGTGGACCGGGGTCATCTCGACGTCCCGCTGTACTGGCAGCACTGGAGGCTGGAGGCCCCCGCGCTGCGCGACCTCACCGACCGGGTCAGCCGGACGGCGCGCACCGTGCTGCACGCCGTCGGTGGTCGTCCGCGGCCCACCGGCGTGTTTTGACCCCCCCGGCACCACGCGGGTACCCTGACATGTCGCTGTGCGTCCATAGCGGTACCGGCGCGCCCACTCGTCAGGCGCCGCGGACGACGCCGGCACCTTGACGCACTCGACGCCCCCGGCATGGGAGCGGTCGAGAACTCATCAGCTACACGAGACGAAGGCTACGACCGTGCGCACGTACACCCCGAAGCCCGGCGAGGTCGAGCAGACCTGGCACGTGGTCGACGCAACCGACGTCGTCCTCGGCCGGCTCGCCACCCAGGTCGCCGTCCTGCTGCGCGGCAAGCACAAGGCAACCTTTGCCCCGCACGTGGACAGCGGCGACTTCGTCGTGGTCATCAACGCGGAGAAGGTCGCCCTCACCGGGAACAAGCGTGCCGACAAGCTGGCCTACCGCCACTCGGGTTACCCGGGCGGCCTGCGCGCGACCCCCATCGGCGAGCTCCTCGCCAAGAGGCCCGAGCGGGTGGTGGAGAAGGCCGTGCGCGGCATGCTCCCCAAGACGTCCCTTGCCCGCGGCCAGATGCGCAAGCTGAAGGTCTACGCCGGCTCGGAGCACCCCCACACCGCGCAGAAGCCCCAGCCCTTCGAGATCACCCAGGTCGCCCAGTAGGCTCCGGCCCGCCGGCAGACACCAGACAAGACGCGAGGACACCACACGTGGCCGAGACCACCGTCGACACCGACACCGACATCGACACCGCGATCGATGACGAGGGCGCAGAGACGCCCACCAGCTACACCTCGGAGACCGAGGCGCCCACCGGACGCGGCCAGAGCCTGACCGCACCCGGCCAGGCACTCGGCCGACGCAAGGAGGCCGTCGCCCGGGTCCGGCTCATCCCCGGCACCGGACAGTGGACGGTGAACGGCCGCCCGCTGGAGGTGTACTTCCCCAACAAGGTGCACCAGCAGCTGGTGAACAGCCCGCTGAAGCTGGTCGACGTCGAGGGCCGCTTCGACGTCATCGCCCGGATCACCGGTGGCGGCGTCAGCGGTCAGGCCGGTGCGCTGCGCCTCGGGATCGCCCGCGCGCTCAACCTCATCGACGCCGAGCACAACCGCCCCGCGCTCAAGCGGGCCGGCTTCCTGTCCCGCGACGCCCGCGTCGTGGAGCGGAAGAAGGCCGGTCTGAAGAAGGCCCGCAAGGCACCTCAGTACTCCAAGCGCTGATCCCTCTCGCGCCACGAAGGCCCCGACGGCTCGCCGTCGGGGCCTTCGGCATGAGACCCTCGCCCGTGCCCGTGGAACCGACGCCCCCACCCGCCGATCTGCGAGCGCACGTGGAGCTGCTGCTCGAGGGGCCGCGTCCGCTGCCGATCGTGCAGGCCGGGCACCCGGTGCTGCGCCGTCCCGCGCGACCCTGCGGCGGTGAGCTGGACGGCGGGCTGCTCGCCGACCTGATCGAGGCGATGGCCCTCACGATGCACGCGGCGCCCGGGGTGGGTCTGGCCGCGCCCCAGGTGGGGCTGGGCCTGGCGCTGGCGGTGCTGGAGGATCCGGGTGGCATGGACGACGAGGTGGCGCAGGTGCGCGAGCGGACGCCCGTCCCGTTCCGGGTGATCGTCGACCCCCAGTACGTCCCGGTGACAGAGGAGCGGGTCGCGTTCTACGAGGGCTGCCTGAGCGTCCGCGGGTGGCATGCCGTCACCCCGAGGTGGCGGACGGTGCGGCTGACCTGCCGCGACGAGCGGGGGTCGGCGGTCGACGAGGTGCTCACGGGTTGGCCCGCCCGCATCGTCCAGCACGAGACCGACCACCTGTCCGGACGGCTGTACATCGACGGCGCCCACCTGCGCTCCCTGACCGCCGACGAGCACGCCCTGCGCTGGGCGGCCGAGGCGGCGCCCCTGCGGGCAGCGCACGAGCTGGGCTTCGATCTGCCCTGAACCGGCCGCGCGGAACGCGGCGCGAACTCAGGGTCGATCTGGGGGAGGACCCCGATACCGCCCGGAGCCTGGGTGCTTTACCGTGGCGTGAGAACCGGCGGCAGGGCCGCCCGCGAACCCTGGAGCTGATGTCGACGTGGAGGCCCTCGAAGGACTGCAGGACTGGGCAGTGGCCCTTGCCGGCACACCACTCGTCTTCCTTGCGGTCTACGCGTTCGCCACGATCGACGGCTTCTTCCCCCCGATCCCCAGCGAGTCGGTGATCATCGCCCTGGCCGCGCTGTTCGTCTCGACGGAGGACCCCAACTTCTGGGTGCTGGGCGCGGTCGCGGCCGCGGGCGCCTTCACCGGGGATCAGATCGCCTACTCGATAGGCAAGCGCCTCCCGGTGCGGCGGCTGCGCTTCATGCAGGGCGAGGCCGCGAAGAAGGCCCTGGCCTGGGCCGAGTACGCCCTGGCCGAACGCGGCGCATCGTTCATCATCGCGGCCCGGTACATCCCCATCGGGCGGGTCGCCGTGAACATGACGGCGGGGACCGTCCGCTTCAACCGGCGCCGCTTCACCGGCCTGGCGGCGATCGCGGCCATCAGCTGGTCGGTGTACTCCGTCGCGCTGGGGATCGGGGCGGGCGTGTGGCTGGGCGATCGGCCGTGGCTCGCCGTGCTGGTCGGCGTGGCCGGCGGGCTGACCCTCGGTGTCGTCGTCGACCAGGTGCTCTCGTGGTTCCTGCGCCGCAAGCTCGTCCGCAAGCCGTTCGCGGTGATCACGCTGTCCGATGGCGCGGAGCGGGCGGCGGTGGAGCGACCCGTGGGGGCGGCGGCGGACCGACCCGCGTCCGCAGAGGACCTCGCCCTGAAGGAGCGCCCGGCGGGCGGATAGCCTCGGTGGCCGTCACAGCTTGCGCAGGCGGACCCGCTGCACCGAGTGGTCGGCGGCCTTCCGCAGCACCAGGGTCGCCCGGCTCCGGGTCGGCAGGATGTTCTGCTCCAGGTTGGGCGCGTTGATGGTGTCCCAGATGTAACCAGCCCGCTGCACGGCCTCCTCGTCGCTGAGGGTGGCGAAGCGGTGGAAGTACGACTCGGGCCGGGCGAACGCCGTCTGGCGCAGGGAAAGGAACCGATCGATGTACCACTGGCGCACGTCTTCGGTGCGGGCGTCGACGTAGATCGAGAAGTCGAAGAGGTCGCTCACCGCGAGGCTGGACTCGCCGGCGTGGCTGGGCCGGGCGGGCTGGAGCACGTTGAGGCCTTCGACGATCAGTACGTCCGGGGCACGGACCACCACCGTCGCGTCCGGGACGATGTCGTAGGACAGGTGGGAGTACACGGGCGCATGCACCTCGGCGCACCCGCCCTTGATCGCCGAGAGGAACCGGATCAGGGCGCGGCGGTCGTAGGACTCCGGGAAGCCCTTGCGCTCCAGGAGCCCGCGGCGGGTGAGCTCGGCGTTCGGCAGCAGGAACCCGTCGGTCGTGATCAGCTCCACCCGCGGGGTCTCCGGCCACCGGGCGAGCAGCTCGCGGAGCACCCTGGCGGTGGTGGACTTGCCCGCGGCGACCGAGCCGGCGATCCCGATCACGTACGGCGTCCGGGCGCCGGTCTCGCCGAGGAACGTCGAGCTGGCCGCGTGCAGTCCCGCGGTGGCTCCGACGTAGAGGTTCAGCAGCCGGGAGATGGGGCGGTAGACGGCGTCCACCTCGGCGAGATCGATCGGGTCACCCAACCCGCGCAGGCGCTCCAGGTCGGCGTCCGTCAGCGGGAGCGGCGTCGATGCTGACAGGCGGCTCCATGCCTCACGATCCAGGTCCACGTAGGGCGTCGACGCCGTCACCTCACCGTTGGCCACGGCAGCAGTCTGCCGGATCGCCGGGCCCCGGTCTGCGCTACGGGAGCTCGGGATGCACCAACTAGACTCCGGTCCATGTGCGGAATCGTGGGCTATGTCGGGTCCGAGGCGGCGGGCAGCCGACCGCTGGACGTCGTGATGGGGGGCCTGAAGCGGCTCGAGTACCGCGGATACGACTCCGCCGGGGTCGCGATTGCGGTGCCGGGCCAGGGCGCGTTGGTCATGGCCAAGAAGGCTGGGAAGCTGGGGAATCTGACCGACCGGCTCACGGAGGACCCGCTGCCGGGCGGGACCGCAGCCATCGGGCACACCCGGTGGGCGACCCACGGCGCTCCGAACGACGTCAACGCGCACCCGCACCTGTCGGGCGACGGCCGGGTCGCGGTGATCCACAACGGGATCGTGGAGAACTTCACGGCCCTGCGCGCCGAGGTCGAGGCGGCCGGGGCGACGATGCTCAGCGAGACCGACACCGAGGTGGTCGCCCACCTGCTCGGTGCCGAGTACGACAGGTCCGGTGACCTGGCCGTCGCGATGCGCACGGTCGCATCCCGGCTCCGGGGGACGTTCACGCTGCTCGCGGTGCACGCGGACGCGCCCGACCTCGTCGTCGGCGCCCGGCACGACTCCCCGCTCGTGGTCGGGCTGGGGGACGGGGAGAACTACCTGGGCTCGGACGTCGCGGCGTTTATCGAGCACACCCGGGAGGCGATGGAGCTCGGCCAGGACCAGGTGGTCTCCATCAGCCCGACAGAGGTGACCGTCACCGACTTCGCGGGCCACCCGGTGGAGCCGAAGCGCTACACGGTCGACTGGGATGCGGCGGCCGCCGAGAAGGGCGGCTACGCCTCCTTCATGGACAAGGAGATCCACGACCAGCCCCAGGCCATCGCCGACACGCTCCTCACGAGGACCGACCGGAACGGCCACCTCATGCTGGACGAGGTGCGGGTGGATGAGGCGGTTCTGCGCCAGATCGACAAGATCGTGGTGGTCGCCTGCGGTACCGCTGCGTACGCCGGGCAGGTGGCCAAGTATGCCATCGAGCACTGGTGCCGGATCCCGGTCGAGGTGGAGCTCGCCCACGAGTTCCGCTACCGCGACCCCGTGGTCAACTCGAAGACCCTGGTGGTCGCGGTCTCCCAGTCGGGGGAGACCATGGACACCCTGATGGCGGTGCGGCACGCGCGGGAGCAGGGCGCGATGGTGCTCGCGGTGGTCAACACCCACGGGTCGACCATCGCCCGTGAGGCCGACGCCGTGCTCTACACCCACGCAGGGCCCGAGGTCGCCGTCGCCTCCACCAAGGCGTTCCTCGCGCAGATCACGGCTGCCTACCTGCTCGGGCTGTACCTGGCCCAGCTGCGCGGCACCAAGTTCCCGGACGAGATCGCCGAGATCTTCGCCGAGCTGCGCGCCATGCCGGAACGGGTGCAGAAGGTGCTCGACGGTGCCGAGCACATCCGCGAGGTCGCCCGGTCCATGGTGGCGACCACGTCCGTTCTCTTCCTGGGCCGGCACGTCGGCTTCCCGGTTGCCCTGGAGGGCGCGCTGAAGCTCAAGGAGCTGGCGTACATCCACGCGGAGGGCTTCGCGGCCGGCGAGCTCAAGCACGGTCCGATCGCCCTGATCGAGGAAGGGCAGCCGGTCTTCGTCGTCGTCCCCTCACCGCGCGGCCGGGACACGCTGCACAGCAAGGTGATCTCCGCCATCCAGGAGATCCGGGCCCGGGGGGCACGCACCCTCGTGATCGCGGAGGAGGGCGACGACGACGTCCTGGCGTTCGCCGACGAGGCCTTCTTCGTACCGCAGACCCCCGTGCTGCTCGCTCCGCTGGTCTCGGTGGTGCCGCTGCAGATCTTCGCCTGCGAGCTCGCCACCGCCAAGGGGCTGGACGTGGACCAGCCGCGCAACCTGGCCAAGTCCGTCACCGTCGAGTGACCGCGGCGTGAGCGTCGTGGGGGTGGGCATCGACGTGGTCGACGTCGCCCGGTTCCTCGCCACCCTCGAGCGCGCGCCCCGGCTGCTGGACCGGTTCTTCACCCAGGCGGAGCGCGGCATGCCGCCGGCGTCCCTGGCCGCCCGGTTCGCCACGAAGGAGGCGCTGGCGAAGGCGCTCGGCGCGCCTGGCAACCTGCGCTGGCACGACGCCACGGTGTACCGGGTGATCGGCGGCCCACCTGAGCTCGAGATCACCGGGACGGTCGCGGCCCGGGCTGAGGAGCTGGGCGTGACGCGGTTCCACATCTCCATCTCGCACGACGCGGGGATCGCCTCCGCAGTGGTGGTCGCCGAGCGCTGAGGGGGTCAGTCGGTGGCGGCCGTCCCAGGCTCGTACCCCAGGTTCGGCGCGAGCCACTGCTCCGCCTCGGCGAGCGTCCAGCCCTTGCGGGCGGCGTAGTCGACCACCTGGTCGCGGCCGATCGGGCCGACGGAGAAGTACCGCGAGCCGGGGTGGGCGAAGTACAGCCCGGAGACCGCCGACGTGGGCGTCATCGCGTAGGAGGACGTCAGGCCGAGCCCGACGTCGGCCGCGCCGAGCAGCTCGAAGATCGTCGCCTTCTCGGTGTGGTCGGGTTGGGCGGGGTAGCCGGGCGCCGGCCGGATCCCGGGGTAGCGCTCCTTGATCAGAGCAGCCGTGTCCAGGTGCTCGTCGGGCGCGTAGCCCCACTGCTCGACCCGGACCTCGCGGTGCAGCCACTCGGCGAATGCCTCGGCCAGCCGGTCGGCGATGGCCTTGACCATGATCGCCGAGTAGTCGTCACCGGCCCGCTCGTAGGTGGCCGCGAGCTCGTCGCCGCCGTGGATCGCCACGGCGAAGGCACCCACGTGGTCGCCCGCCAGGGCGACGTAGTCGGCGAGCGCCGTGTGGTCGCCGGCCCGTTCGCGCTGCTGACGCAGGGTGTGCAGCACCGCGCGCGGCGAGCCGGGAGCGCCGGGGGGCGGCAGCTCGCCGTCGTACACCTCGATGTCGTCCCCGACGCGGCGCGCCGGCCAGACCCCGCTGACCCCGCGGGCGGTGAGCAGCCCCTCGGCGACCACGCGGTCGAGCATGGCTCGCCCGTCGGCGAGCACCGAGCGGGCCTGTTCGCCCTGGCGCGGGTCGTCCAGGATGCGCGGGTAGGTGCCCCGCAGCTCCCAGGCGGAGAAGAACGGCGTCCAGTCGATCAGCTCGGCGAGCGCAGCCAACGGCGGCTCGACGACGTGGCGGCCCGGCGATCGCGGCGCGGGCGGAACCGCCGAGAGCCGGGTCGCCCGGCTCCGCGCCTCGTCGAGGGGCACCAGAGCGTGCTCCTTGTCGGCGTGGCGCGTGCGGAGGTCGTCGTACTCGGCGGCCACCCGGTGCGCCAGCTCGTCGGGTCGCCCCAGGAGGTCGCTGACCACTCCCACGGCGCGGCTGGCGTCCACGACGTGCACGACGGTCTGGTCGTACGCCGGATCGATCTTGACGGCGGTGTGCGCCCGGCTGGTGGTGGCCCCGCCGACCATCAACGGGGTGCGCAGGCCGCGCCGCTTCATCTCGGCGGCGAGGGCGACCATCTCGTGCAGGCTCGGGGTGATCAGGCCGGACACCCCGACCACGTCGGCGTCGAGCTCGGCGGCGGCTGCCAGGATCTTCTCGGTCGGCACCATCACGCCCAGGTCGTGCACCACGAAGCCGTTGCAGCCCAGCACGACGCCGACGATGTTCTTGCCGATGTCGTGGACGTCGCCCTTCACCGTGGCGAGCACGACGGTCCCCTTGCCCCGCGGACCGACCTCGCCGGCCGCTTCCAGGGCAGCCTTCTCCGCCTCCAGGTAGGGGGTGAGGTGCGCGACGGCGGCCTTCATCACCCGGGCGGACTTGACCACCTGGGGCAGGAACATCTTCCCGGCGCCGAAGAGGTCGCCGACGATGTCCATCCCGGCCATCAGCGGCTCCTCGATCACCGCCAGGGGGGAGCCGAGCTCGCGGAACGCCTCCTCCGCGTCGGCCACGACGTGCTCGACGACGCCGTGCACCAGGGCATGGGCCAGGCGGTCGGCAACCGGTAGGTCACGCCAGGCCTGCGCGGCGGGTGTGTCCTTGGCGACGTCCTTGTAGCTGTCGGCGAGGGCGATCAGCCGCTCTGTCGCATCCGGGCGACGGGCCAGGATGACGTCCTCCACGGTCTCCCGGAGCACCGGGTCCAGGTCGGTGTCGACGGTGAGCATCCCGGCGTTGACGATGCCCATGTCCAGCCCCGCCTCGATGGCGTGGCTGAGGAACACGGCGTGCATGGCCTCCCGCACGTGGTTGTTGCCGCGGAACGAGAAGGAGACGTTGCTGATCCCGCCGCTGGTGAGCGCGCCGGGGAGGTTCGCCTTGATCCAGCGGACCGCCTCGATGAAGTCCAGGGCGTACCTGTCGTGCTCGGGCATCCCGGTGGCGACGGTGAGCACGTTGGGGTCGAAGATGATGTCGTGCGGGGGGTAGCCCGCCTGATCGGTGAGCAACCGGTACGCGCGCGCACACACCTGGGTGCGGCGTTCGTACGTGTCGGCCTGCCCGTCCTCGTCGAAGGCCATCACGACGACGGCGGCCCCGTAGCGGCGGATGCGACGCGCCCGCTCGACGAACGCCTCCTCGCCGTCCTTGAGCGAGATCGAGTTGACGACGCCCTTGCCCTGCAGCCGCCGGAGGCCGGTCTCGAGGACGGCCCAGTCGGAGGAGTCCACCATCACCGGCACGCGGGCGATGTCGGGCTCGACCGCCAGCAGGTTGAGGAACCGGCCCATCGTCTCCGGGCCGTCGAGCATCCCGTCGTCGACGTTGACGTCGACCAGCTGGGCCCCGCCCGCCACCTGCTGCGCCGCGATCGCGACCGCGGCGGCGTCGTCCCCGGCGAGGACCGCCTTGGCGAACCGGGGACTGCCCGTGATGTTGGTCCGCTCGCCCACGTTGACGAACGGGATCTCCGCCGTAAGCGTGAGGGCCTCGAGCCCGGACAGCCGCAGGTGCGGTGGACGCTCGGCCGGCACGCGCGGGGCCAGACCCGCGACGGCGTCGGCGATCGCCCTGATGTGCTCGGGCGTGGTGCCGCAGCACCCCCCGACGATGTTCAGCATGCCGTCGGCGGCGTACTCGCCCAGCACCCGGGCCATCTGCTCCGGGGTCTCGTCGTAGTCACCGAAGGCGTTGGGCAGGCCGGCGTTGGGGTGGGTGGAGACCAGCGCAGCGGTCGCTCCGGCGATCTCGCGCAGGTGCGGACGCAGCAGCTCGGGTCCCAGGGCGCAGTTGAGCCCGATCGAGAACAGGTCGGCGTGCTCGGTGCTGATCGCGAACGCCTCGGGGGTCTGCCCCGACAGGGTGCGGCCGCTGGCGTCGGTGATGGTGCCCGACAGCATGATCGGGACCCGTCGGCCGGTCGAGGCGAACGCCTCCTCGCAGGCGAAGAGCGCGGCCTTGGCGTTGAGGGTGTCGAAGACCGTCTCGATCAGGACCAGGTCCGCCCCGCCCGTGAGCAGCCCGGTGACCTGCTCGGTGTAGGCGTCCACGAGCCCCTCGAAGGTGACGTTGCGGAAGCCGGGCCGTTCGACGTCGGGGGACAGCGACGCCGTCCGGTTGGTGGGCCCGACCGCCCCGGCGACCCAACGCGGGCGACCGTCGCGCAGCTCGGCGGCGTCGGCCTCGGCGCGGGCGATGCGCGCAGCCGCCACGTTCATCTCGGTCACCAGGTGCTCGGTGCCGTAGTCGGCCTGCGAGATGGCGTTGCTGTTGAAGGTGTTGGTGCTGGCGATGTCCGCGCCGGCGTCGAAGTACGCACGGTGCACATCGGCGATCACGTCGGGCCGCGTGAGCTGCAGCAGGTCGAAGTTGCCCCGGTAGGAGCGCTCCGGCTCGGCCCCGGCGAACTGGAAGTCCTCCTCCGCGAGGTCGGCCCGCTGGAGCATCGTCCCCCAGGCGCCGTCGAGCACCAGGATTCGCTCGCGCGAACAGTCGGAGATGTCCTGGGTGGGGCTCACCCGACCATCATCCCCGATGCGCCGCACGCCCGTCGCCGGGGTTTCGCCCTCGGCGCACGCGGCCGTCCGTCACCGCAGTGCGGGGATGACCTCCCGCTCGAACAGCTCGATGCCCGACCGGTCGTACGCGGCCTCCGCGAAGTAGGTGATCGCGTAGGTCATGCCCAGCTCGCGCAGCTCGGTCAGCCTCTCGATGATCTGCTCCGGGGTACCGACCAGGGGGCCCGTGCGGAACATCTCCATCGTCTCGTCGGCCTTGTCCGGGACGATCGCCCGGTAGTGGTCGTCGAGCCAGGCGAGCCGCGCGTCGACCTCCGCGGCATCCCGTCCGATCACCACGTTGTAGTTGGCCGACCGAGTGATCTCGGCGAAGTCCCGGCCCACGTCCCGGCAGTGCCCCTCGAGCACCGCCGACTTGTGCGCGAACGCCTCCGGCTCGCCGGCGAGGTTGGCGTAGTCGCCCAGGCGGGCGACGATCCGCAGCGTCTTCTTCTCGCCGCCCCCGGCGATCCAGAGCGGGATGCCGCCGGGCTGCACCGGTTGGGGGTGCACCCGGGCCCTGTCCACCTGGTAGTAGGTCCCGTCCAGGGTGGCCTCGCCGGTCTCCCAGGCCTGCTTCATGATCTGCACGCCCTCGTCCAGCGCGGCGATCCGGGCGCCGGCACGGGGGAAGCCGTAGCCGTAGGCCAGCCACTCGTGCTCGTACCAGCCGGCGCCGATGCCCATCTCGAGGCGACCCCCGCTGATGATGTCGACGGTCGCGGCCACCTTCGCGAGGTAGGCGGGGTTGCGGTACGCCATGCAGGTGCACATCTGGCCCAGGCGCACCCGCGACGTCGTCGCCGCGAACGCGGCCATCAGGGTCCATGCCTCGTGGGTGGCCTCGCCGGTGGGCTCCGGCACGGTGTGGAAGTGGTCGTAGACCCACACGGACTCCCAGGAGTCGCCCGCATCGGCCCGGACGACCAGGTCGTTCATGGTGTCCCAGTGTCGGGTCGGGTCGATCCCGACCAGGTCGAGCCGCCAGCCTTGGGGGATGAAGAGTCCGAATCGCATGCCTCCAACCTAGGTCGTCGGGGCACACGCGCGCACCGCGCCTCGGTTCCGGACCCGGCGGCGCGCGGCCCCAAGGGGCAGGATGGGCACTGTGATCACGGCATTCACCGCCGAGGACGTCCGGAACGCCGAGGAGCCTGTGCTGGCCCGCGAGCGCGGGTTCTCCGGGGGCCTCATGCACCGGGCGGCGACGGCTCTGGCGACGGCTGCGCGCCGCGACCTGCGCCGCGGCGCCGGGCGGGTCGCGGGCACGACCGTCGTCGGGCTGATCGGTCCGGGCAACAACGGCGGCGACACCCTGCACGCGTTGGCCGCCCTGGCCCGCCAGGGCGTCGACGCCGTCGCGATCACCACCTCCGCCGCGGTGCACGACGCCGGCCGCGCCGCCCTCGAGTCGGCGGGCGGACGGATGCTGGGCGTGGTGGACGGCGCCCCTGGCCGCGCGGTCGGGCTCGACGAGGCGGTCGTCGCCTGCATGGGCGCCGACGTGGTGCTGGACGGTCTGCTCGGCCTGGGCGGGCGAGGAGGTCTGCGGGGCGCCGCGGCGGAGCTGGTGACCGCGCTGAGCGACGCGCGTAGCGGGACTCGTCCCCGGGTGATCGCCGTCGACGTGCCGAGCGGCATCGGGGTGGACGACGGGACGGTGCCGGGCCCGGTGCTGCGCGCCGACCGGACCCTCACCTTCGGGGTAGCCAAGCCGGGGCTGCTGCTTCCGCCGGCCGCGGCCGAGGCGGGGTCCATCACCGTGGTGGACCTGGGGCTGGATCAGGTGCTCACCGAGCAGCAGCGGGTCCCTGCCGTCCGGCGGCTCGCCGCCCCCGACGTCGCGGAGCTGTGGCCGGTGCCCGGGGCGGGGGACCACAAGTACAGCCGCGGCGTGGTCGGTGTGGTCGCAGGAAGCGCGGCATATCCCGGCGCGGCCGTGCTCACCGTGGGGGGAGCGATCGGTGCGGGGTGCGGCATGGTCCGGCACGTGGGCGCGGAGGCGGTGCGCCACACGGTGCTGGCAGCGCACCCCGAGGTGGTCACGGGGGCGACCACCGACGTGCGGGTCCAGTCCTGGGTGGTGGGACCGGGGATCGGGGACGACGACGAGCAGTCCGGCAGGGCCGGGGCGGCCCTGGCCCATGCGATCGTGGCCCGCGTCCCGGTGGTGGTCGACGCCGGCAGCCTCGAGGGGCTCCCGGAGCACTGCGGCCCCTTGGTGGTCCTCACCCCGCACGCCGGTGAGCTGAGTGGGCTGCTGGCCGCTCGGGGGATCACGGCCGACCGGGCCGAGATCGAGGCGGCGCCGCTGCGTTGGGCGCGCGAGGCGGCGGAGCGGACCGGGGCGACGGTGCTGCTCAAGGGGCATACCACCGTCGTCGTCGGGCACGGAGAGCAGGGCGCCGTCGTGCTCGCGCAACGGGACGCGCCGGCGTGGCTGGCGACCGCCGGCGCCGGCGACGTCCTGGCCGGTGTGCTCGGGGCGCTCCTGGCGGGCAGGGCCGACGACGTGCGCACGAGGCCTGAGCTGGTTGCCCACCTCGCCGCGGCCGCCGCCCTGGTGTGCGGGGCCGCGGCGGATTCCGCCAACCCTGGGGGACCGATCTCCGCGGGCATGGTCACTCGCTCGCTGCCCTCGGTGATCGGCAATCTGCTCGCCGGCGACCATCCGCGGGTGGCAGGGCGCGGACACATAGGCGTCCACCGTGCCGCGCGGCGGGTCGTGCGCACGTAGGTCGGGCCCGTTCGGGCCTGTCGGACTGGGTACCGGTCAGTGGGAGACTGTCGGGCGTGAGTGTGTACCCGTCCCGTGCCGTCATCGACCTGCAGGCCATCAGCGACAATGTCGCGACCCTCGCCGCGCGGGCCCGGTCAGCCGAGGTCATGGCCGTGGTCAAGGGCGACGCCTACGGCCACGGGCTGCTTCCCAGCGCGCGTGCGGCCCTGGCCGGCGGGGCCACCTGGCTCGGCGTGGCGCAGCTGAGCGAGGCCCTGGAGCTGCGTGCGGCGGGGATCGACACCGCCGTCCTCGCCTGGCTCTACGCGCCGGGCGCTCCGCTGGACCGCGCGGTCGCCGCCGACATCGACCTCTCGGTCGCCGCGCCCTGGGCGCTTGCCGAGGTCGTCGCGGCGTCCCGGGCGACGGGGAAGACCGCCCGGATCCACATCAAGGTGGACACCGGTCTGGGCCGGGGCGGCGTGATGCCCGACGAGTTCGACGGCCTGCTCGACGCGGCCCTCGCAGCCCAGGCGGAGGGCACCTGCGCCCTGGTGGGTGTGTGGTCCCACCTGGCATGGGCCGACGCCCCGGACCACCCGACGGTGATCACGCAGGCGGAGGTGTTCGCCGAGGCGATCGCCCGTGCCGAACGCCGCGGCGCCCGGTTCGAGGTGCGCCACCTGGCCAACTCGGCAGCCACGCTGACCAACCGGGCGATGCACTACGACCTGGTGCGGCCGGGGCTCGCCGTGTTCGGGCTGTCCCCGGTGCCGCGGCTCGCCGAGGCTGCCGACCTGGGGCTGCGCCCGGCGATGCGCGTCGAAGCGTCCCTGACCCTGGTCAAGCGGGTGGCCGCCGGCCACGGCGTCTCCTACGGGCACGCGTACGTGACCCCGACGGACACCGTGCTCGGTGTCGTGCCGCTCGGGTACGCCGACGGCGTCCCGCGCCACGCCTCGGGCACGCGGTACCGGCTGGGCGGCCCGGTGCAGGTGTCCGGCCGCCGCCTCGGCGTGGCCGGTCGGGTGTGCATGGACCAGTTCATGGTGGACCTGGGGCCGGGGGCGACGGAGGTCGCCGGGGACCCGGTGGTGCTCTTCGGCTCCGGGGCGGACGGGGAGCCCACCGCCGAGAACTGGGCGCATACCGTCGGCACGATCTCTTACGAGATCGTCTCCCGGATCGGGGTCCGCGTCCCACGGGAGTACCTCGGCGACGAGGCGTGGATGCGAGGCGAGACGGCGCCGGCCGAGCCGGACGCGGTCGTCGCCCCCGAGGAGGAGGCGCACGCGCAGGACGGCGCCGTCGTCGTCGACGTGCCGGAGGCGGTCGAGAGCGAGGGCCGGGCGTGACCGCACAGCGCGTGACGGTCGAGCTGGTCGATGCGGAGGACACCCGGGAGTACGGTCGCGCGCTCGCCGAGCTCCTGGCGCCCGGTGATCTCGTGGTGCTGACGGGTCCGCTCGGCTCCGGCAAGACCACGCTCACCCAGGGCATCGGCGACGGCCTCGCGGTACGCGGGCAGGTCGCGTCGCCCACGTTCATCATCGCGCGGGTGCACCCGTCCCTCGCCGACGGTCCGCCGCTGGTGCACGTCGACGCCTACCGGTTGGGCTCGATGGAGGAGCTCGACGCCCTCGACCTCGACGCCGGCCTGGACGAGTCGGTCACCGTCGTCGAGTGGGGTGAGGGGCTTGTCGAGGTGCTGTCCGCCGACCGGCTCGAGGTGATGATCGACCGCCCCCACGGCGGGCTGGACACGGACGCCGCCGTGATCGACGCGGAGGTGGGTGCACGCCACGTGACCGTCACGGGGGTGGGCGCTCGTTGGGCCGGCGTCAGGCTCCCCGCGGGGCAGGACCCGCCGACGATGGAAGGATGAGGCACGTGCCGGTCCTCGCCCTCGACACCTCAGGCGACATCACCGTCTGCGTCGTGCAACCCGCCCCCGACGGTGGGCACGTCGTGCTCTCGGCGCGCCGGGTCACCGAGCAGCGGCGCCATGCCGAGATGCTCGCCCCGATGATCACGGCCGTGCTCGACGAGGCCGGCACGCGGCGGGACGACCTCACCGCCGTGGTCGTCGGGACCGGACCAGCGCCGTTCACCGGGCTTCGCGCCGGTCTGGTCACCGCACGGGTGCTCGCGTTCGCACTGGGCATCGAGGTCCACGGGGTGTGCAGTCTGGACGGCCTCGCGGCGCAGGCCTTCGCGGCGGGCGTGCGGGGGGAGGTCCTCGTGGTCAGCGACGCCCGGCGGCGCGAGGTGTACGCGGCCCGGTACCGCCTCGCCCAGGGGAGCCCGCCCGACGTCGAGCTCGTGGCTGGTCCCGCCGTGCAGACCCCCGCCGTCGTCGCGGCCTCCGTCGCCGGGGCCGTCGTCGTCGGGCCGGGGACCGTGGTCTACCCCGACCTGCTGCCGGCGGCACCCGGCGCGCCTCTCGCCGTCGACCCGGCGGTACTGGTGACGCTCGCGCTGGCCAGGCGGGCGCGCGGCGTCGCACAGCCCTCCGAGCCGCTGTACCTGCGCCGTCCCGACGTCACCCCGGCGCTCGCGGTCAAGCGGGTCACCGGGTGACTGGCGCCTTCCCGGTCCCGCTGCGCCCCCTGAGGGCCGACGACGTCCCGCGCGTCGCCGAGCTGGAGCGAGAGCTCTTCGGACCGTCGGCGTGGAGCGAGGCGATGATCCGTGGCGAGCTCACCGCGCCCGGGCGGTGGTACGTCGCAGCCGACGACCCCACGGATGCGGCTCTGGCGACCGGTGTGGGTCCGGACTCCCCGGGCGCCGGTTCCGCAGAGGCCTTCCCCGGGACGCCGCTGGTCGGGTACGCCGGCCTCTGGTTCGACGGCGACGTGACCCAGGTGATGACGATCGGCGTGGCTCCCGGCATGCAGCGCCAGGGCATCGGGACCGCACTGCTGCAGGCGCTGCTCGAGCGCTCGCGCGACCTAGGTGCGACGGCCGTGCTCCTCGAGGTGCGGGTGGACAACGGGCCCGCCATCGCGCTGTACGAACGGCTCGGGTTCGCGACGGTGAGCCGCCGCAAGCGGTACTACCAGCCGGAGGACGTCGACGGCTGGACCATGCGGCTCGAGCTGGGGACGCCGGAGGGCGACGTGGTCGGCTGACGGACGTCCGCCGCTCGAGCCGGACCGTCGACTCCGGTTCCGCCCGGCGGTGTGTGTCCGCGCGGCCCCCGGCGGCCCCTACTCTTGGGCCCATGACCGGCCCGCTCGTCCTGGGGATCGAGACCTCGTGCGACGAGACAGGTGTCGCTCTCGTCAGGGTGAACGGCGCGACCAGCGACCTGCTGGCAGACACGGTTGCCAGCTCGATGGACGAGCATGCGCGCTTCGGGGGCATCATCCCGGAGGTCGCCTCCCGCGCCCACCTCGAGGCCATGGTGCCCACGATCGAGCGAGCCCTCGCCGAGGCCGGCGTCGAGCTGGCCCGGGTGGACGCCGTTGCCGTCACCGCCGGCCCGGGTCTGGTGGGCCCGTTGACGGTCGGCGCTGCCGCGGCCAAGGCGCTCGCCATCGGCCTGGACCGGCCCCTGTACGGCGTCAACCACGTCATCGGGCACGTCGCGGTGGACGAGCTGGTACACGGCCCCTTCCCGAGCAGGTTCATGGGGCTGGTGGTCTCCGGCGGGCACTCCTCCCTCCTGCTGATCGACGACGTCGCGACCTCCGTCGCCGAGCTGGGCCAGACCCTGGACGACGCCGCAGGGGAGGCGTTCGACAAGGTGGGGCGGCTGCTGGGCCTGCCCTATCCGGGCGGCCCGCACATCGACAGGCTCGCCCGCGACGGCGACCCGGAGGCAATCCGCTTCCCGCGAGGGCTGACCGCCGCCAAGGACCAGGCGGCCCACGCCTACGACTTCTCGTTCTCCGGTCTGAAGACCGCGGTGGCCCGTTGGGTGGAGGCGCGCCAGGACGCGGGTCAGGAGATCCCCCTGCCCGACGTCGCGGCCTCCTTCGCGGCGTCCGTCGCCGATGTGCTCACCGCCAAGACGATCGCTGCGTGCCGGACGCACGGCGTGGACACGCTCGTCATCGGCGGGGGGTTCTCCGCCAACTCCCAGCTGCGCGAGCTCGCCGCCCGGCGCTGCGCCGACGCCGGGATCACGGTGCGGATCCCCCCGATCCGCTACTGCACGGACAACGGGGCGATGATCGCGGCCCTGGGCGCCGCGGTGCTCCGCTCGGGGGTGGCGCCGTCGGCCCTCGACCTCCCGGTGGACTCCTCCATGCCGTTGACCCGGATCACGGTCTGACGATGGCGGCGCGGGTCCTGGGCCGCAGAGCGGCCGGGCTGACGGCGCTGCTCGGCGTCGGCGTCCTCGTCCTGGCGGCCACCCCGACGAGCGTCTCGGGGGCGCTGGTGGAGGCGACGGTCGCGGCCGCCCTGCCGCTCGTGGACGTCGCCGCGGCCCCGACGGCGTCCGCGGTCGTCGGAGACCCCCTCGCCGACGTGGCCGCTGACGGGACACTGCTGCTCGCCGCTCTCGCGCGGCGCGAGGCTCCCCATGGCGCCCCCGGGGACGGGGCCGTGGTCGCCGCCGCGCCGCGTCTGCCCACGGCCGAGCCGGCGGTCGTGGCCAACCCGCGGACCAGCTGGGGACCGTCCCTGGAGACGCTGGCGGCGGCCCGAGCCGCCGTCGCGGAGATGACCCTCGAGCAGCGCGCCGGCCAGGTCCTGGTGGCCCGCTACTGGGAGTCCGCCCCGGCCGCGGCCGGGGCGTTGGTCACCCGGTGGCATCTCGGCGGCGTCATCCTGATGGACGAGAACATCGAGTCCCGGGAACAGGTAGCCGCGACGGCGGCCGCGGTGCAGGCGGCGGTCAGCGCGGGCGGACGGGCCTGGCCGGGGATCGTCGCGGTGGATCAGGAGGGTGGCCGGGTGGCCCGGCTGGGCGAGCTGGTCACCCCGCTGCCCGCGTTTGCTGCCTTCGCGGGTCTGGCGCCCGATCTGACCCGGGGAACGTTCGGCGGCCTGGGTGGGGAGCTGCGTGCGCTGGGGATCACCATGGATCTGGCGCCGGTGGCCGACCTGACGATCGGGGCCCAGGACCCCACGATCGGGGACCGGTCGGCATCGGGAGATCCCGAGGTGGCGACGGTGGCGGTTCTGGCGGCGGCGCGGGGTCTGGTCGACGCGGGTGTGGTCCCGGTCCTCAAGCACTTCCCGGGCCACGGGTCGGTGACCGTCGACAGCCACGTGGCGCTACCGGTTCAGCCGGCGCCGCTCGCGGCGCTCGAGGCTCGCGACCTGATCCCCTTCCGTTCCGGGGTGGCCGCAGGTGCGCCGGTGGTGATGATGGGTCACCTCGACATGTCCCACCTCGATCCTGGCGTCCCGGCCTCGCTGTCCCCGGCCGCCTACCGGCTGCTGCGGGAGGGCCTCGGCTTCGAGGGGGTCGCGCTCACGGACTCCCTGGCCATGGCCGCCGTGCCTCGGACAGGGCCCGGCCAGGAGGCGGTGGCCGCCCTTGCCGCCGGCGCCGACCTGGTCCTCATGCCCTGGGACACCGGCAGCGCGCACTCGGCGATCGTGGCCGCGGTCGCCACGGGTGGTCTGAGCACCGAGCGGCTGACCGAGGCCGCCGAGCGCGTGGTCGCGCTGCAGATGTGGTCAGCGGACCTCTAGCCCCGACGCCTCGCCGCCCGCCACAGGCGCGAGCCGAGCACGAAGGCGACGGTGCCGGAGCCGAGATACAGGACCAACCACTGCCACGTGAGCGTCCAGCCGACGGACATCTCCGTGTCCGTGCCGGTGAACGTCGTCTCGGCCCCCAGCGGGTGGAGGGTCGCGCTGCCACCCCCGGTTGCCGCCAGCGCGTCGAGGAACCCCAGCGAGTAGGCGACGACGAGGTAGGCGATCGCCCCGATCGTGAGCCCGGCGGCGACGGCGCCCGTGACGTATCGCGGCCGAGGTCCATCGAGCGTGGCGCGGTACCCCTCGGCGAGCGCGACGGGATGGCCGAGGTCGCGCAGGGCGGCGACCATGCCGACGTCGGCGGCCGCTGCGGTGATCTCGGCACGCAGCTCCCGCTTGATCCGGCGGTACTCCCGCCCGGGGTGGTCCTGCATCGCCCAGGCGAAGCGGAGCAGGTACCGGTCGCGGCGGAACCGGTCGACGGCGGGCAGGCTCGCGGCGGGGGAGCCCAGGTCGGTGGTCATGGCTGTTCCTTCCGAAGTGAGGCGCCGATCGCGGCGCGGTCGAGCACGGTGCGCGTGGTGCCGGCCAGCTGGTCCCAGCCGGTGGCGGCGGTGGCAAGAGCCGCGGTGCCTTGCGCCGTCGGCCGGTAGTACTTGCGCGCCGGTCCGGCGGGTGACGGGACCAATCGGGCCGAGATGAGTCCGTCCCGCTCCAGTCGGGTCAGGACCGGGTACACGGTGCCCGTGCTGATGTCGGTCAGGCCGTCGTCGCGGAGCCGGGTGACAAGCTGATAGCCGTACGACTCGTCCTCGGTGAGCAGCGCGAGCACGAGCATCGGCAGCACGCCCTTGAGCAGCTGCGGGTCGCGGGGAGGCATGGCGTTAGGCTATACCTGCTACTCGGTATTGCCAACTAGCAGTCGGCGACCTGCTACAGCGGTTTGCCCGCGCGCATCTCGGCGACGAGCGAGGCGACGACGGCGTCTAGCTCCCCACCGTTGCGCCGGGCCACGGCCCGCTGCCGCTGGTAGCTGGCGCCCTTGCGCAGGATGGTGCGGATGCCGTCCAGCTCCGCGGCGCAGTGCAGGCGCTCCGCCACGGGCTCGAGCTCGTCGAGCAGCTTGGCCGCCGCGTCCGTCACCAGCTCCTCGTTGCCGGCCCTGTCCAGGATGATGATCGCGTCCATCCCGTACCGGGCCGAGCGCCACTTGTTCTCCTGGGTGAACCACGGCGGGAGTGCGGGCAGGTCCAGGCCCTCGTCGAGCATGGTGGAGAAGTGCTCGACCAGGCAGTGGATCATCGCCGCGAAGGCGAGCACCTCGGTGAGGTTGGATGCGCCGTCGCAGATCCGCATCTCCAGCGTGCCGAACCGCGGCGACGGGCGCAGGTCCCAGCGGATCTCGTCGACGTCGTCGATCACACCGGTGTGCAGCATGTCGGAGGTGTAGGCCTCGAAGGCCTCCCACGTGTCGAACTCGAAGGGGAGCCCCGCGGTCGGGAGCTGCTGGAACATCAGGGCGCGGTTGGAGGCGTACCCGGTGTCCTTGCCGCCCCAGAATGGCGACGAGGCGGAGAGCGACTGCAGGTGCGGGTAGCAGGTGAGCACCGCGCGCAGGATGGGCAGCACCTTGGCCCGGTCCTCGATCCCCACGTGCACGTGCACCCCGTAGATGAGCATCTGCCGGCCCCACCACTGGGTCCGGTCGATCAGCGTGGCGTACCGCTGCTTGTCGGTCACCTTCTGCTGGGTCCAGCGGGCGAACGGGTGCGTGCCCGCGCACATGAGCTCCACCCGAAGGGGATCGGTGACCTCCCGGAGCACCTCGATGCTGCGCTCCAGGTCCGAGCCGGCCTCCCGGACGGTCCGGCACACCCCGGAGACGATCTCGACGGTGTTGAGCAGCAGCTCCTGCTTGATCGTCGGGTGCTCCCCGCCTCCCGGCGGCGCCACGGCGTCGAGCACCGTCTGGGCCACCTGGCGCAGGTCGCCGCTGTCGGTGTCCACCAGGGCCAGCTCCCACTCGATCCCCACGGTGGAGCGCTGGGAGGCAGCGAAGGGGATCTTCATGTCACGGGCTCCACGAGCAGCACCTGCTGGGAGCCCGCCACCCGGGTGAGCACGATCGTCGCCTCCGCGTCGCCGCGCAGGTCCAGCTGCCGGCGCAGCTGCTCGGGGCCGACCGCTGTGCCCCGCTTCTTGATGGTCAGGCGCCCGACGCCCCGCGCCCGCAGCATGGCGCGCAGGGGTTTCTGCCCGAAGGGCATGGTGTCCAGCACGCGGTAGGCCGTCGCCACAGCGGAGGGCGCGAAGGTGTCCGTGGTCACGTAGGCAATGGTCGCGTCCAGCAGACGCCCGTGCACCTGCTCGGCCAGCAAGGAGACCAGGCCGGAGCGGATCACGGCACCGTCCGGCTCGTACAGGTAGGCGCCGACCGGCCCGACGTCGGCGCGGGGTGCCCCTCCCTCCGGCGTGCGCAGTGCCGTGGCGCCGGTGTCGTTGATCACGAGTGCGCCGCGTCCGGGCCCTCCGGGAGCGAGCGAGCCGAACCACAGCCCGGCCTCCACGACGTCCCCGTCGACGCTCACCCACTGGGCCTCGGCATCTGGCGGCACCGCGGAGTGCCGGATCCCGGGGCCGACCTTGACGCCGAGTGCCGGAACCTGGTCGCGCAGCGCGAGCACAGCGGCCAGCGGGGGCTCGGAGGCGGCAGGGTCGTGCCGGCGGGCCCCCTGGGCCGAACGGCGGGCGGGATCGGCGAAGATCCCGTCGATGCGCTCGCCGGCGAAGTCGAGCCCGAGCCCGTCGGCGTGGACCACCTCCGCCTCCGGAAAGTGCCGGAGGTTCACCGTCGCCAGGGCGGCGGTGAGCTCGTCGGTGTCCGCCGCGAGCACGGGGATCCCGAGCGCCGCCAGGGCCATAGCGTCCCCCCCGATCCCGCACGTGATGTCGGCGACGCGGGTACAGCCCGCCGCGAGGTATCGCTGGGCGTGCCGGGCGCCCACGGCGAGCCGGGTGGCCTGCTCGAGGCCGGCCTGGGTGAAGAGCATCCCGTCGGCGAAGGCATCGAACTTGGCCCGGGCCTTGGCCCGCAGCCGGGACTGGGTGAGAGCGGCGGCGACCAGCCCGGGGTCCACCCCCTCGCGCTGCAGCCGCTCGGAGAGCGCCATGGCCCGGCTCTCGTCGTACGGGGGCAGCGCGCCGAGCAGGGCCCAGCCCGCCGGGCTCAGCAGCTGGGACAACGCGCGGGAGTCCACGAGGGCGATCCTCGCACGATGCGGACGACCGCGTGGCCCCGCGGACCGCCGAGGTGCGCCCTTCGTGCGGCCCGAGCCTGATCGTGGACCCGGAGACCGGTGCTGGCTGGCACTCGTGTTGACCGAGTGCTAACGCACGCCTAGATTGCTTCTAGCACCCTCGGCGTCCGCCGGCGGGTGACAGCCGCTCAGTCGGGTTGACCGGCACCCGCGACGACGGGCAGCCTCGACCGCGGCGTAGAACAACGTCCGTTCCCACGACTGCGAAGGGGAGGTCCGCTGTGTCGGTCTCCATCAAGCCGCTCGAGGACCGGGTCGTCGTCCGCACGCTCGAGGCAGAGCAGACGACGGCATCCGGTCTTGTCATCCCGGACACTGTCAAGGAGAAGCCCCAGGAGGGCGAGGTCCTGGCAGTCGGGCCCGGCCGTATCGACGACAACGGTCAGCGGGTGCCGCTGGACATCTCCGTCGGCGACCGCGTGATCTTCAGCAAGTACGGTGGCACCGAGGTCAAGTACGACGGTGAGGACCTCCTCATCCTGTCAGCTCGCGACATCCTTGCCGTCGTCGTGAAGTGATTCGGCATCGCTGAACCGGCTCAGCCGGCCAGCGCCGCTCACGCGACAGAAGGCCCCGCCCGGTGTCCTCGGGCGGGGCCTTCTTGTCGCTGCTCAGGACCCGGGAAGGGCGGTCCGGGCTCTGATCAGCAGGCGCAAGGTCAGCCCACCTTGCGCAGTCGACGGCTGAGGATCTCGGCTCGCTCCTCCTCGGACAGCCCGCCCCACACCCCGTAGGGCTCGCGGACGGCGAAGGAGTGCTCGCGGCACAGGTCCATCACGGGGCACTCGGCGCAGATGGCCTTGGCGGCTTCGGCACGTCGTCTGCGTGCCGCCCCTCGCTCGCCCTCGGGGTGGAAGAAGAGAGTGGGATCGGCCTCACGGCACTTGCCCTCGTACTGCCACTCCCAGAGGTCCATCACAGGACCGGGCAGTCGCGAGATCTCCGTCATGGGTGGTCCTCCTGTGGTCGTGCGGCCAACGGGTCGGGCCAGGTGACCAACGTAGAACCGCGCCACGAGTTGGTCAACCCCCTTGGTCAAAGTTCTTCGGCGCAGTGCCGCACGGTGCGTATGTCCGGTCTGTCCGATACACCGAGCACTTCTGGGACGTCAAGTCGTCTTATCGGCGGTCGGTGGTGGCGGAGCGCGCCAGGATCAGGGCACAATCGCGTCATGGTGACCAGTCCGGAATCCGGCGTGGACGTCTCACCTGATGAACAAGGCGAGTCGCGCCATGAGACGTCGCCGCCCGCGGACGAGGGCGTGGCGGTCGGGACGGCCGATGAGCACCGCGACCCCCACGAGGACTCGGGCCCCGCCCTGACCGTGGCCGCCGTGGCCAGGAGGCTGGGCGTCGCGCCGGCCACGCTGCGCACCTGGGACCGCAGGTACGACCTGGGGCCGTCGGAGCACATGGCGGGTTCGCACCGCCGGTACTCGTCGTCCGACGTCGCCCGCCTCCTCGTGATGCGCCGACTCACCCTCGAGGGTGTGGCGCCGTCGGAGGCCGCCCGGACCGCGTTGGCGGCTCCGCAGGGCTCGGCCCCTCAGCTCCACGTCCCGTCCGCGGCGGAGGTCATGGACGCCTACGCCAGCGCCGAGCCGATGGCGCCGGACCCCGCCGGGCTGGCCGCAGCCGCGGCGTCGTTCGACAACGCGGCGGTGCGCTGGATGCTCACCCGGGTGCACCCGGGCGACGTCCTCGCCTGGTGGACCGACCTGGTGGAACCCGCCCTGGGCGTGATCGGCGTGCGCGGAGCCGCGGTGCGCCCCGGCGAGGGGGCCGCCTGCGCGCTCACCGCCGCGGCCTTCGCCGAGCTGCGCAGCCGAGCGGTTGCCGCGACGGCCCGGCTGGACTCGCGGAGCGCCGGAGTGGCCACCGTGCTGCTCATCCCCACCGGCGCGGCGGACGAGCTGCACGTGCACGTGCTCGCCACGGCTCTGCAGGCGGGCGGGGTGCTCGCCCGGGTGCTGTCGTGGTCGAGGGCCGCGGAGATCAGGGATGCGGTGGACGAGCTCGCTCCCATTGCCGTGATCATCGACCTGGCTGCTGCCGATGCCGCGGCCGACCGGTTGGGGACGGTGCTGGACGAAGTCCGGGCCGCCCAGCCGATGTCGATGATCTTCGTCCATCAGGAGGGCAGCGCGCCCCTCGACGTACCCGCTCAGGCTGACGTGCACCGGGTGCGGACGATGACCGGGGCCCTGCACGAGGTCCTCGCGGTGGTGTGACCCCGGCTCGGCTTCACCCGCCCTTTACCTAACGTCGGCGCCGGTGACAACCGATGATGATCGAGCACGGTTCCCCCACGGTGCCGATCTGGTCATCGGGTGTGCGTCAGCGGAAGGATGCGGATGGCAGGCGTCGTCGTATGCCATGGCACCGTGGCTGTGCGTGACCGCATCGTCGCCGCCGCACACGGGGTGCCGGCACTCTCACCCGCGCGGGGGGCCGGCACGCTCGAGGAGCTGGTGGCGCTGACCAAGCAGTCCGCGCCCGCGTTGGTGCTGCTGGACACCCACCTGCCCGGGTCGGGCCCCATCGAGGTGCTCCGCCGGCTGCGGGACAGCGAGGTCTCACCCGTGGTGATCATGATCGCCGTCCAGGGTGACGAGATCACCCTGGACCGAGCCATCGCGCTCGGTGCCCGCGGATACCTGGCCCCCGATGTGGAACGCAGCGAGCTCGCGGCCGTGGCCGCCCACACGCTGGCCGGGACCGTGGTCAGCAACCCCACCCCGATGGGGCGCAACGGAACTGCTCCGCCGCCCCGCTCACCCAGCGGCGCGTCCCCGGTCGAGCTGACGCGGCGCGAGCTCGAGGTGCTGATCGGGATGAGCAACGGCCGCTCCAACGCCCAGATCGGCGCCGACCTGTTCCTGTCGGAGGACACGGTCAAGACCCACGCCCGTCGGCTGTTCCGCAAGCTCGGTGCCGCCGACCGTGCCCAGGCCGTCGCGATCGGGCTGCGCCAGGGTCTGATCCGCTGACCGGCGGGCCCACGGGGCGCGGTCGTGCGTTGCGTACTATTCGCTAGGTGAGCGCGTTCGAACCCCACCCCCCGTCCGCCGCCGACTCCACCGAGCCCCACCCCTTCGGGATGATCGGGCTGACCTACGACGACGTCCTGCTCCTCCCGGGCGAGACCGACGTGATCCCGAGCGAGGCCGACACGACCACGCGGCTCACCCGCGGCATCAGCATCCGGATCCCGCTGATCAGCGCGGCGATGGACACGGTGACCGAGGGCCGGATGGCCGTGGCGATGGCCCGCCAGGGCGGGATCGGAGTGCTGCATCGCAACCTGTCCGTCGCGGACCAGGCGCACCAGGTGGACCTGGTCAAGCGGTCGGAGTCCGGGATGGTCTCCGACCCGGTGACCGTCGGCCCCGAGGCGACCCTGGCCGAGCTGGACGCCCTGTGCGGCAAGTACCGGGTCTCCGGGCTGCCCGTGGTGGACGACGACCGTCGCCTGCTGGGGATCATCACCAACCGGGACCTGCGATTCGTCGCGCGGTCCGACTACGCCACGCTTCGGGTGCGCGAGGTGATGACCGCTCAGCCGTTGATCATCGGCCCCGTGGGGATCTCGCGCGCGGACGCCGCGGCGGTGCTGGCGAAGCACAAGGTGGAGAAGCTGCCCCTGGTGGACGACGCCGGGCGGCTGTCCGGCCTGATCACCGTGAAGGACTTCGTCAAGGCCGAGCAGTTCCCCAGCGCCACCAAGGACGGCGAGGGCCGGCTGGTGGTGGGCGCGGCCGTCGGGTTCTTCGGCGACGCGTGGGAGCGCGCCGTCGCGCTGGTCGAGGCCGGCGTGGACGTGCTGGTGGTGGACACCGCCAACGGGCACGCCCGCCTGATGCTCGACATGGTGCGGCGCCTGAAGTCCGACCCGGCCACCCGGCACGTCCAGGTGATCGGCGGCAACATCGCCACCCGCGAGGGCGCCCAGGCCCTGGTGGACGCCGGGGTGGACGGGGTGAAGGTGGGCGTGGGCCCGGGCTCGATCTGCACCACCCGGGTGGTGGCCGGCGTCGGCGTCCCGCAGGTGACGGCCATCAACGAGGCGGCCAAGGCGTGCAAGCCGGCGGGGGTGCCGGTGATCGGCGACGGCGGCCTGCAGTACTCCGGCGACATCGCGAAGGCGCTGGTGGCGGGGGCCGACTCGGTGATGCTCGGCGGCCTGCTGGCCGGCTGCGACGAGAGCCCTGGCGACCTGGTGTTCGTCAACGGCAAGCAGTACAAGCGGTACCGGGGGATGGCCTCGCTCGGCGCCATGCAGAGCCGCGGGGACCGGCGCTCGTTCTCCAAGGACCGGTACTTCCAAGCGGGCGTCTCCGACGACGAGATCATCACCGAGGGGATCGAGGGTCAGGTCCCCTACCGTGGCCCGCTGTCGGCCGTCGCCCACCAGCTGGTGGGCGGCCTGCACCAGTCGATGTTCTACGTGGGCGCGCACACGATCCCCGAGCTCCAGGCGCGCGGGAGGTTCGTGCGGATCACCGCCGCCGGGCTCAAGGAGTCCCACCCGCACGATGTGCAGATGATCTCCGAGTCGCCCAACTACTCCTCTCGCTGAGGTGCCCCGCGGGATGGGTGGCCGGGGCGGGGCCGGCGTCAACGTCCCCGCCGTGACCGCGCTGGTTGAGCACGTGGCGAGGACAGTCGTCCGTCCGGGCTTCCGCTCCTTGCGGGCGTGCGACGTGAGTGAGAAGTCGCCCGGCGACCTGGTCACCGTGGTGGACCTGGCCGCCGAGGCCGCGCTCACGGCCGGCCTGGCCGAGATCGCCCCGGCGGTCCCGGTGGTCGGGAAGGAGGCGGCGGAGCACGATCCCGCCCTCATCGACCTCATCGCCACCGGCGGCCGGGCGTGGGTCGTGGACCCGATCGACGGCACCTATGCGTTCGTGACCGGATCCCCCGACCACGCGGTGATGGTCGCCCTTGTCGAGCGAGGCGTACCGATCGGTGGCTGGATCTGCCTCCCGGAGCACGAGCGCACCTACGTGGCCGTCCGTGGCCGTGGTGCCTGGTGCAACGGGATGCGGCTCCCCCGACTCACCCCGGACCTCGCCGACCTTCGCGGCGGCGTGGCGACGAAGTTCCTGCCGGCGGGCAGCGACGCCCTGCCCGGTGACGTGCGGGAGCGTTGCGAGGCGGGCATCGGTGGCATCGGGGCCGGGGCGCGTCGCAGCTCCCAGCTGTGGTCGGGCCCGACGTATGCCCGCATCGCCGACGGCCGTGAGGACTTCGTCTTCTACTGGCGCACCCGGCCGTGGGACCACGCCCCGGGCGCGGTCCTGGTCCGGGAGCTGGGTGGGGTGAGCAGGCGTCTGGACGGCTCGGAGTACCGGGTCGGCGACGCCGAGGTCGGTCTGGTCGCTGCAGCCTCGCCCGAGGCCGCCGATCGGGTGCTAGCCGAGCTGCGTCCGCTCGGCTGAGAAGCTCTCCCGGTGCTCAGACGAGCGCGGGCTCCCGCACCGGCCAGGCGAGCTCGGCGCCCGGGCCCTCGTACCCCTGGCCGGCGCGCCACTCGTTGAAGCTGGTGGCCCAGGCGCGGTGCGCGCCCACCTGGAGGGTGTGCAGCTCCGCGGCGGTCATGGCGGCGATCTGCGGGTGCGCTCGGGCGATCGCCCGGAGCACGTCCAGGGTGGCGACTACGTCGACGTCGGCCGCGTGCAGGCCCTCGCCGGCGACCTCGTAGTGCGCGCAGAGGTCGCCGAGGCGGCGCTTGCCCCGCCGGTACCGGTCCAGGTGCCGGTCGAGCACCAGCGGGTCGATGACCGCCAGCGGGGTGCCGCCGAGCCGGTCGGGCACGGTGCGCAACCCGTGCCGGCGCAGCTCGGCGTCGAGCAGGCTCAGGTCGAAGCATGCGTTGTAGGCGACGATCGGCTCTGCGGCGCGTGCGGCCTCGGCCAGGGCGTCGGCGATCTGCTCGAGGGCCTCGGTGGAGGGCCGGCCGAAGGTACGCGCGTGGGAGGTGGTGATCCCGTGGATGGCGGCGGCTGCTTCGGGGATCTCGACGCCCGGGTCGATCAGCCAGGTGCGCACCGCCGTGCCGCGGGAGTCGCGGCGGACCAGGGCGGCGGTGACGACCCGGTCGGCGTCGACGTCGACGCCCGTCGTCTCCGTGTCGAAGCCGACCACCGCGCCGTCTGCCCACGTCGTCATGCCCTCACCTGCCTTCACGGGCAGCGTCCCAGGCCGCGCAGACACGGACGGCCGCGGCACGCCGGTAGCCTGCGGACCGTGAGCAACGAGTCCTCCCGCGGGACGGCTCGCCCGTGGCCTCCGAGGCGCCGGTCAACGTCGCACGAGAGCAGTCAAAGTCCGGTCTTCGCTCTGTTGACGACCCGGCCGCATGTGGTTTCCCTCTTCGCGCTGATCCTTTCCTTCGTTTGGTGTGCGGGGTATCGCTCGATCGCACCCGCCTTGGTTTCATGGTGGTCAGGCCGACGGGGCCTTCGAGCGAAAGGGCCTGCCCGATGATTGCGCTGACCGAAAGCACGCTGCCTCTGCTCACCATCCCGGTACCCACCTACGCCCGAGCAGACGGGTCGGTCGGCATCGTCCACTTCGGCTTCGGCAGCTTTCATCGTGCGCACGAGGCGATGTACGTGGACCGGCTGTTGGAGGCCGGGGGAGGGCTTGACTGGGGGATCTGCGGCGTCGGCGTCCTGCCGCAGGATGCGGCCATGCGCGACGTGATGCGAGCACAGGACTGTCTCTTCACGCTTGTCCTGAGGCGCCCGGATGGCACACTCGAGCCCCGCGTCGTCGGGTCGGTCTTTGAGTACCTCTACGGACCTGACGGCGCCGAGGCCGTCTACGCCCGCCTCATCGACCCTCGGGTCCGGATCGTCAGCCTCACTGTCACCGAGGGTGGGTACCTCAAGAACCCGGCAACCGGTGAGTTCGACGCCACGGATGCCTCGGTCGTGCACGATCTTGAGGACCGCGGAAACCCACGCACCGCGTTCGCCTACATCGTGGAGGGCTTGCGCCGCCGTCGGGATGCCGGGCTCGCGCCCTTCACGGTCCTGTCCTGCGACAACCTCCAGGGGAACGGCGACTACACCCGCCAGGCCGTCACCGGCTTCGCCCGGCTCATCGACGCTGAGCTAGCAGACTGGATCGACGCGAATGTGGCGTTTCCCAACTGCATGGTGGACCGGATCACGCCCGCCACGACCGACGCTGATCGCGAGACCGTCGCACGCGAGTTCGGCGTCGAAGATCGCTGGCCGGTCCCTGCGGAGCCGTTTACGCAGTGGATCGTCGAGGACGACTTCCCGTTGGGGCGGCCCGCACTCGAGCCAGTCGGCGTGCAGTTCGTCGACGATGTCGGGCCCTACGAGCTCATGAAGCTCCGGCTGCTCAACGCGAGCCATCAGGCCCTCGCCTATCTCGGAGCTCCGCTCGGCTACCGTGAGGTCGAAGAGGCGATGCGTGACGACCGGATCCGTCGCTACCTCACGCGCTACATGGCTCTGGAGGCCCTGCCGACACTTGGCGCCGTGCCCGGCATCAACCTCGACGCGTACATAGCGGCCCTGATCGAGCGCTTCTCCAACCCGGGGATCCGCGACACCCTCGTGCGACTGGCTACCGACGGCTCGAACCGCATGCCGACGTTCACCCTTCCCGTGATCCGGGCGAATGTCGAGTCCGGTGGTCCGGTCACTCTGGGTGCGGCGATGGTTGCCGCCTGGAGCGAGTACTGGGCCATGATCGGGCGGGGCGAGCTCGCGGCGTCGGAGACGCCGCCGGACGACCGTGCCTTCGAGCTCATCGGGGCCGCTCTCGACGAGTCGTTGACGGCATTCATCGAGATCCGCGCGTTGTTCGGTGACCTGGCCGAGGACGAGCGGTTCCGGAAGGAGTACCTGACCGCGCGTCGGGCACTGATCGACAGCGGCGTGCACGCGATGCTGGACGCCCTCCTGGGGTGAGGACGACGCGCGTCTCGGGTGAGGGCGGGGGGCCAGCTTCGCGTTCGACGACGTTCAGACCTCAGGGTCGGCGGTTCTTGAGCGTTCGGGGTCGCTCCCAGCGGTAAGGGGGAGGCTGACGACTTCGAGCGCGGGCTTCTGCGACGCCTCGAGATGTCGGTATCTCGAAGGCGTCATGCCCACCTCGGCCAGGAACTGCCTGTTGAAGTTCGCGATGTTGCGGTAGCCACTCAGGGTGGCGATCCGGCTGACCGGCTGGTCGGTCGAGTCGAGCAGGTGCCGTGCGTGTGCGATCCGGAGCTTCTTGACCATCTGGGAGAAAGTCAGCCCGGTTGCGGACTTGAAGTGCTTGGAGAAGGTCGGTTCGGACATGTAGGCGAGCTTCGCGGCAGTGGACAGGCGTGCGTCGCCAGTGAGGTTGTCGAAGATGTAGGCGATGCCCGCTTCAACAGCGTTTCGGGGGCCGGCGTCGGTGGGACGACCCATCCAGGGACTGGCGACCAGTTCGCGATCACGCTCCGGCGCGGCGGCAAACACGTGGAGCAGCTCGAAGAGGCGGGCGATCCGGGCCGCATGGTCGCTGTGCACCACGTCGAGGATCAGGGTTGCGGCTCGCCGTGCGGTGTCGCCGCTGAAGACGAGCCCGCGGCGGGAGAGGGCCAGCATCGAGTCGAGCTCAAGCAGCTCGGGGATCAGCGCCATGCACTCGCGCAGCCACTCGTCGGTGAACTGGACGACCACGTCCCGGTCGACCGCGACTTCGCCGTGTGGCAGGTCGCTCACCCAGTCGTGCGGCAGGTTCGGGCCCATCAGGCTGACGTGACCGGGCGCGAAGGTCCCGATGTGGTCGCCCGCGATGAAACTTCCGTGCGTCTTCGTGATGAGGTGGATCTCGTACTCCGGATGTGCGCCCCAGCCGCAGATCCCGCTCGGGAAGTCATGGGTGAAGGCTCGGATCGACTGCTGGGGGTGGTGCGGGATGTACTCGAGCCTCGGGGGTCTTCGGGTACCAGTGGCGCGGGCAGGTTCGGTCTCGGTCCGCCGCTGGAGAGACTTCATCGTGCCGCGCAAGGGAGCCATGTGGTCCACCTCTCAGGCTTCCGGAGCGAAAATGGTACGAAACCGTCACCTGACTGTGCTTGACGAGCGCTGATTGGGTTCTGCAAACCCTGGGGGCCCGAGCGTACGTCGCCTCGTTGCGCGGCTCAAGAGGGCACTACCCACTCGGAATATTAGTACAAGAAGGGGCTGGTTGGCGTCCTTGTTGACGCCCTCTGAGACGGGTTCTACTCATCCCGTCAACGCAACGGGGCGTCTCCTGGCCGGCTCTGCCGTCACCACGGTCGCTGACGGATCGGGTCCCACCTCGGCGCGGCTAGTCGCGAGCGAGTCCCGCTCGAAGCACCTACCAAGGGAGTTAGGCATGACTTGGAGGAAGCGCACATCAGCAGCAGTCGGTGGCGCCATGGCGATCGCCTTGGCCCTGACCGCCTGTAGCGGCAACGGAACGGACGAGGAGCCCGGCATCGACTCACCGGACGTGGGCGGTGAGTCGGTCACGTTGAACGTGGCAACGGTCAACAACGGGCAGATGAAGGACATGGAGTCGCTCAAGGGCGAGTACGAGGCGGCCAACCCGGGCGTCACCGTGAATTTCCAGGTCATGGAGGAGGGTGACCTGCGCAGCGCGGTCACCGCCGACGTCGCGAGCGGCGCCGGTCAGTACGACGTCATCACGATCGGCGCGTACGAGACACCCCAGTGGGGCGCCAACGGGTGGCTCGTCGACCTGACCGAGGCGTTGGCATCGGACGGCGAGTACGACGTGGACGACATCCTCCCGCCGGTGCGGGTCGCGATCTCCCACGAGGGCAGGCAGTTCGCGGTGCCGTTCTACGGTGAGTCCTCGATCCTGATGTACAACAAGGAGGTCATGGACGCAGCTGGGATCACCATTCCCAACAGGCCCACCTGGCAAGAGATCGCGGACATCGCCGCCCAGGTCGACTCCCCAGACATGTCGGGCATCTGCATGCGCGGCAAGCCAGGCTGGGGCGACCTGTTCGCGCCACTGACCACGGTCGTCCAGACCTTCGGCGGCAACTGGTACGACGAGGACTGGAACGCCACCGTCGACACCGCCGAGTGGCGTGAGGCGGTCAGCTTCTACAAGACGATGCTGGACGACTCCGGTCAGGCAGACCCCGTCTCCTACAGCTTCAACGAGTGCCTCACCGCGCTCAAGGAGGGCAAGGCTGCGATGTGGGCTGACGCCTCCGTGGCCGCCTCCATGCTCGAGGCCGACGACTCGCCGGTCCAGGGCAAGATGGGCTACGCCCACATGCCAGTGGTCGAGACGGACGAGGCGGGCTGGCTATGGAGCTGGAACCTCGCGGTCCCGGCAAGCACCAAGCAGCAGGACGCCGCCGTCGACTTCGTCAAGTGGGCCACGAGCAAGGAGTACATCGAGCTCGTGGGCACGGAGATCGGCTGGTCCAACGTGCCCCCCGGCTCGCGGACCTCGACCTACGAGATCCCCGAGTACCAGGAGGCCGCGGCTGCGTACGCGCCGATCACCCTTGAGGTGATGAGCGCAGTCGACCCCACCCAGCCCGGCGTGAACCCGCAGTCGTGGGTCGGGATCCAGTACGTCGCAATTCCGGAGTTCCAGGACGTCGGCAACCAGTGCGCCCAGCTGGTCGCTGACTACCTGGCCGACCGTACGAGTATTGACGATGCTCTGGCCAAGTGTCAGACGCTCGCTCAGACTGCAGGTGAGGCGCACCAGAACTGAACCATGTCGGCGCGGGGGCCGGCCGGTGATCCCGGTCGGCCCCCGACGCCGCACAAACAGGAGCTGGTAGGTACGCATGAATGGGGTTGGCAGCGTGGCGACCATGGTGGCAGTCGAAGATGATGTGTCCGTTTCCCAACAGAAGACTCGGCACCGCGCGCAGATCAAGCGGGTGCGAACGAACCGCCGGCTGTTGCTCCCGGCGATTGTTTTCCTGATCCTCCTGACGCAGATTCCCTTCCTCGTCACCATCGGGTTCTCGACGATCAGGTGGAATCTCCTCTACCCCAACGACGTCGGGTTCACGGGGTTCGACAACTACGCGTCGGTGTTCTCGTCGGGCGACCTGTGGCCATCGATCATCGCCACGGTGCTGATCACGTCCTTGTCGGTTGTACTGTCGGTCCTCTTCGGGCTGCTCTTCGCAATCCTGCTCGACCGGAAGCTGCCCGGCAGGGCGATCGCCCGGACCTTGATGATCACGCCGTTCTTGTTGATGCCTGCCGCGGCGGCGCTGATCTGGAAGTACTCGATGTTTGATACCAACATCGGCATCATCAACTGGGCGCTGCGGATGCTCGGACTGGATCAGGTCTCCTGGAGCACCAATTACCCTCTCTGGACCGTCGTCATCGTCCTGACGTGGCAGTTCACCCCGTTCATGATGCTCATCTTGCTCGCCGGCCTGCAGGGCCAACCGGGCGAGGTCCTGGAGGCAGCGAAAGTCGACGGCGCAGGCACCTGGCGGACCTTCACCTGGATCACGCTGCCCCACCTACGGGTGTACGTGGAGATCGGCGTGCTGCTCGGCACGGTCATCATCCTGCAGGTCTTCGACCCCATTGCGATCCTTACCAAGGGCACCGGCGGTACCAAGACGCTTGCCTACCTCCTGTACGAGCGGGCATTCATCGGCCTTGACGTTGGTCAGGCCGCCGCCTATGGCGTCGTCACGGTGATTCTCATGATCGTCATCGCAACTATCACCCTGAAGACTCTTTTCAAGGTCTTCATGGCAGGAGGCAACCGGTGAACGCGGCTACCAAGAATGCACTCATTAATATCGGAACCTGGATTCTGGTTCTGCTGTTCTTCTTTCCGGTCTTCTGGATGTTCGTCAACGGGTTCAAGCCTGAGTCCGTGGCTTCCTCGATCAACCCGCGGATCTTCTTCGACCCGTCAACGGAGGGCTACTCCCTCGCCATGGCCCGGGGCATGGGTGGCTACCTGCGCAACTCGGTGATCGCGGCCTCGGTAGCCACGGTGATCGTGATCGCGCTCGCCGTGCCAGCGGCGTATGCCTTGGCGGTGCGCAAGATCAAGTCGGTGGAGAATGCGCTGACCTTCCTCATCTCCACTCGGTTCATGCCGCTGGCCGCTGTCGTGCTGCCCCTCTTCATGATCCTCAAGACCCTCGACCTGCTCGACAACGTCGTCATGCTTGCCATCGTGTACGGAGCGGTCAACCTCCCCGTCGCGGTCTGGATGATTCGCTCCTTCCTGCTCGAGGTCCCCTTCGAGATCGTTGAAGCAGCCCGGGTCGACGGTGCCGGGCTCTACCGCGAGATGGTTCGCGTCGTTCTGCCGCTCGTCATGCCCGGCATTGCCGCTGCGGCGCTGATCTGCTTCATCTTCTCCTGGAACGAGTACTTCTTGGCTCTGCTCCTCACGAGTGCCGGGGGTCGCACCACCCCGCCGTTCCTCGGCAGCTTCGTCGATGGCCGAGGTCAGTTCCTCGCCGTTCTGTCCGCAGCCGCGACCGTCGCAGCACTGCCTGTCATCATCGCCGGCTGGGTCGCACAGAAGCAGCTCGTCCGCGGGCTGTCTCTCGGCGCGATCAAGTAGACCGTCCACTCCTGATGCCGAGGGCCAGTGGGCGTGCCTAGGGCGCTTCGGCGACAAGAACGGGATGAGGAGCGTGGGCTCAGGAGCGGGAATCCAGCCGCGCGGGGTCACCGGGAGTTGCGCACCATCCGGAGCCGTGTCGGCTGGCCTCGGACTGCCGGATACGTTCAGCCCCACTGCGGCCAGGCTGGCTTTCCGGCACGGGCGTTTCGGCGTGGCGACCTGCTCGTCGGTAGCCTGTGGACCGTGAGCAACGAGATGGAGATCGGTCGGGGCAAGCGCGGCCGCCGGGCCTATTCGTTCGACGACGTCGCCGTGGTGCCCTCCCGGCGCACCCGGGACCCGGAGGAGGTCTCGGTCGGCTGGCAGATCGACGCCTACCACTTCGACATCCCGATCGTCGCCGCCCCGATGGACTCGGTGATGAGCCCCGAGACCGCCGTGGCGATCGGCCGGCTCGGCGGGCTGGGTGTGCTCGACCTCGAGGGTTTGTGGACCCGGTACGCCGACCCGGCCCCGCTGTTCGAGGAGGTCGCAGCGCTCGACCCGGCGAAGGCGACCGCGCGCATGCAGCAGATCTACGCCTCGCCCGTCATCCCCGAGCTGATCACCCAGCGGCTGCACGAGGTGCGCCAGGCCGGGGTCACGGTGGCCGGGGCGCTCTCCCCGCAGCGCACCCAGCAGTTCTGGAAGTACGTGGTCGACGCCGGCGTCGACCTCTTCGTCATTCGGGGCACCACCGTCTCGGCGGAGCACGTCTCGGGCCGCGCGGAGCCGCTCAACCTCAAGCGCTTCATCTACGAGCTGGACGTTCCGGTGATCGTCGGTGGCGCGGCCACGTACACCGCCGCGCTGCACCTGATGCGGACCGGGGCGGCCGGCGTCTTGGTCGGCTTCGGCGGCGGGGCGGCACACACCACCCGGGTGTCGCTGGGGATCCACGCCCCGATGGCCACGGCCGTGGCGGACGTCGCCGCGGCGCGCCGGGACTACCTCGACGAGTCCGGCGGCCGGTACGTTCACGTGATCGCCGACGGCGGCGTCGGCCGGTCGGGCGACATGGTCAAGGCCGTGGCGTGCGGCTGCGACGCCGTGATGCTGGGCGCGGCCCTGGCCCGCGCGAGCGAGGCGCCCGGGCGCGGCTGGCACTGGGGCTCGGAGGCGCACCACCCCCAGCTGCCCCGTGGGGGCCGGGTCGAGGTCGGGACCGCGGGAACCCTGCAGGAGATCCTCTTCGGCCCGGGCCAGCAGGCCGACGGGACGCTGAACCTGGTGGGCGCGCTGCGGCGAGCGATGGCCACGACCGGGTACTCCGACCTCAAGGAGTTCCAGCGCGTGGAGGTCGTGGTCTCGCCCTACCAGCCCCGCTGAGCGCCCCGTTGGTGATCATGCAGGGTTTGCCCGCCACCGCTTGGCCAGACGCATGATCATGACCTAACCGTGGGATGGCCCCGAGTTCACACCCCGCGCTCGATCAGCGCCACCGCCTGGCGCGCGATCTCGAGCTCCTCGTTGGTCGGCACCACGAACACGGTGACCGGGGACCCATCGGCGGAGATCACGCACTCGGACTTCTTCCGCCCCTCGTTGCGCTCCGGGTCGATCACCATGCCCAGGTGCTCAAGCCCGGTCAGGGTCTGCAGCCGCACGATGTCGTCGTTCTCGCCCACCCCGGCGGTGAACGCGATCGCGTCGACCCGGCCGAGCAGCGCGTAGTACGCGCCGATGTAGTGCTTGAGCCGGTGGCAGTACACGTCCAGCGCCAGCCCGGCGTCCGGGTCCCCGGCCGCCACGGCGTCGTGGATGTCGCGCAGGTCGTTGTGCCCGGCGAGCCCGATGAGCCCCGAGCGCCGGTTGAGCAGGCGGTCGATGTCGTCGGTGTCCATCCCGGCCACCCGCTGCAGGTGGAAGATCACCGCGGGGTCGATGTCGCCCGACCGGGTCCCCATCACCAGGCCCTCCAGCGGCGTCAGTCCCATCGAGGTCTCGACGGACTCCCCGCCCCGCACGGCGGTGATCGACGCGCCGTTGCCGAGGTGGGCGACGATCACGTTCACCTCCGACGGAGGCCGCCCCAAGAGCGCAGCGGTCCGCCGGGACACGTACGCGTGCGAAGTGCCGTGGAAGCCGTACCGGCGGATCCCGTTGGCACGCGCGACCTCTCGGTCGATCGCGTACGTGTACGCCTCGGGCGGCAGGGTGTGATGGAACGCCGTGTCGAAGACCACCACGTGCGGAAGGTCCGGGAACGCGTGCCGAGCGGCGATGACCCCCGCCACGTTCGGGGGGTTGTGCAGCGGCGCCAGCGGCGACAGCTCCTCGATGGCCGCCACCACGTCGTCGTCCACCAGAACGGGTTCGGCGAAGCGGTCGCCACCCTGCACCACCCGGTGCCCGACGGCTACCAGGTGCACAGCAGCCAATGACGGCCCGACCTCCTCGAAGAGGCCCAGGACGGCTTTCACCCCCGCGTCGTGGTCGGCGATGGGCTGGGTGCGCTCGGTGCGGCCACCCGGACCGTCGTGGCGCAGCGAGCCGGCGTCCTCCCCGATCCGCTCGACCAGTCCACCGGCGACCGAGTCACCGGTGCCGACGTCGATCAGCTGGTACTTGATGGACGACGAGCCGGAGTTGAGGACCAGGACATGGGCGCTCACGCGTTCTCCTCTGTGGTGCCGGCCGCGGCGAGTGCCTGTGCCTGGACAGCGGTGATGGCGACGGTGTTGACGATGTCTTGCACCAGGGCGCCTCGGGACAGGTCGTTGACCGGCTTGCGCAGGCCCTGGAGCACGGGCCCGACGGCGACCGCCCCGGCCGAGCGCTGCACCGCCTTGTAGGTGTTGTTGCCGGTGTTGAGGTCCGGGAAGATGAAGACCGTCGCACGCCCGGCCACCGCGGACTCCGGCATCTTGGTCTTGGCTACCGATGCGTCGACCGCGGCGTCGTACTGGATGGGGCCGTCCACCTCCAGGTCGGGCCGGCGCTCGCGGACGAGCGCCGTCGCGGCCCGCACCTTCTCGACGTCCGGTCCGGTGCCGGACTCGCCGGTCGAGTAGGAGAGCATCGCGATCCTGGGTTCGATGCCGAACTGCGCGGCCGTGGCCGCGGACGAGATGGCGATGTCGGCGAGCTGCTCGGCCGTGGGGTCGGGGTTCACCGCGGCGTCGCCGTACACCAGCACTCGGTCCTCCAAGCACATGAAGAACACGCTGGAGACTGTCGACACCCCGGGCTGGGTCTTGATGATCTCGAACGCCGGGCGGATGGTGTGCGCCGTGGTGTGAATCGCACCGGACACCATCCCGTCGGCCATGCCGTTGTGCACCATCATCGTGCCGAAGTAGGAGACCGAGCCGACGATCTCGCGGGCGCGCTCCGGCGTCATCCCCTTGTGCTTGCGCAGCTCGGCGTACTCGGTGGCGAACCGCTCGAAGAGCTCGCCCTCCTTGGGATCCACCACCGTCGCACCGCCGATGTCCAGGCCCAGCTCGGTGGCCCGTGCGCGGATCGCGGCCTCGTTGCCGAGGATGGTCAGCTGGGCCACCTCGCGGCGGAGCAGGGTCCCGGCGGCCCGCAGGATCCGGTCGTCGCTGCCCTCCGGGAGCACGATGTGTTTGCGGTCGTCGCGGGCGCGATCGAGCAGCTCGTACTCGAACATCAGCGGCGTGACGACCGACGGGCGGGACACGTCGAGCCGATCGAGGAGCGCCGGACCATCCACGTGCCGTTCGAACAGCGCGAGCGCGGTGTCGACCTTGCGCTGGGAGTCGGCGGTGAGCCGGCCCCGGACCGCGGCGGCGCGGTTGGCGGACCGGAAGGTGCCCAGGTCCGTCCGGATGATCGGCAGGCGCTGCCCCAGGCCCGTGACGAGGCGCTCGATCGGGTCGGGCGGCGAGAAGCCGCCGTTCAGGATGATCCCGGCCAGCGAGGGGAACCCGTCGGCGGCATGTGCGGTGACCAGCCCGAGGAAGATCTCGCCGCGGTCGCCCGGGGTGATCACAACGGCGCCGTCCGTGAGCCGCTCGAGCAGGTGTTCCAAGGACATCGCGCCCACCAGCAGGTCCAGCGCCTCTCGGGAGAGCAGGTCCTCGTCGCCGGCAGTGAGCCGGCCGCCGACGGCCTCCATCACCGCGCGGACGGTCGGGGCGGCGAGCAGCTGGTCCTCGGGGACCGTCCACGCCGGAAGAGCGCCGTCGAGCGCCTCGCGAACCTCGCCCAGCGCGTCCGGGTCGCAGCGGTTTGCCACGATGCCCAGCGCCTGGGCGTGCTGCGCCTTGAGCTCGTTCAGGCTCACCTCGACCACCTGGCGGATCTCGCTCGGCTTGCGCCCCGCGCCCCGCACCACCAGGAGGACCGGGGCCCCGAGGTTGACCGCGATCCGCGCGTTGTAGGAGAGCTCCGTCGGACCGGCCACGTCCGTGTAGTCGGTCCCGACGATCACGACGACGTCGCACTTGTCGGCCACCTCGTGGTACCGGGTGACGATCCGGGACAACGCCGCCTCCGGATCGGCGTGCACGTCGTCGTAGGTGACCCCGATGCACTGGTCGTAGCTGAGGTCGACCCCGTCGTGGGCGAGCAGCAGCTCCAGGACGTAGTCCGGGGTCTCCGTCGACCGGGCGACCGGGCGGAACACCCCCAGCCGGGCGACGGTGCGGCTGAGCAGGTCGACCATGCCCAGCGCCACGGTGGACTTGCCGGTGTCGCCCTCGGACGACGTGATGTAGATGCTGCGCGCCATGATCCCTACTCGTTGTCACCAGCGGTGGCGGCGGTCGCCGACACCGCGTTCTGCTGTGGTCCCCCCGTGGTCATGGCGGTGTCTCCGGCGTCCGGCCACACCCAGTCGCGCACCTCGGGGATGTCCTCACCGTGATCCCGGGTGTACTGCCGGGCCCGGAGGCGGGCGTCGACCATGTCCTGGCGCAGCTCCGCGGCACGCGTCCCCAGGCCGGGCACCCGATCGATGACGTCGATCACCAGATGGAAGCGATCCAGGTCGTTGAGCATGACCATGTCGAAGGGCGTCGTCGTCGTGCCCTCCTCCTTGTACCCCCGCACGTGCAGGTTGGGGTGGCCCTTGCGCCGGTAGGTGAGGCGGTGGATCAGCCACGGGTAGCCGTGGTAGGCGAAGATGATCGGCTTGTCCGTGGTGAAGATCGTGTCGAAGTCGCGGTCGCTCAGCCCGTGGGGGTGCTCGCGCTCGTCCTGCAGACGCATGAGGTCGACGACGTTGACCACCCGGACGTTCAGGTCGGGCAGATGCCGCCGCAACAGGTCCGCGGCCGCGAGCACCTCGAGCGTGGGCACGTCTCCCGCGCAGGCGAGGACGACGTCGGGGTCCTCCCCGCGGCCCTCGGTGCCGGCCCACTCCCAGATCCCCAGCCCGCGGGCGCAGTGCGCGATGGCCTCGTCCATGGTGAGGAAGTTGGGCCCGGGCTGCTTGCCGGCCACGACGACGTTCACGTAGTCGCGGCTGCGCAGGCAGTGGTCGTAGGTGGAGAGGAGCGTATTGGCGTCCGGCGGCAGGTACACCCGGACGATCTCGGCCTTCTTGTTGACCACGTGGTCGATGAAGCCCGGGTCCTGGTGGGAGAAGCCGTTGTGGTCCTGGCGCCACACGTGCGAGGTGAGCAGGTAGTTCAGAGACGCTATGGGGCGCCGCCACGGGATCTCCCGGGTGACCTTGAGCCACTTGGCGTGCTGGTTGACCATCGCGTCGATGATGTGGATGAACGCCTCGTAGCAGCTGAAGAGCCCGTGTCGCCCGGTGAGCAGGTAGCCCTCCAGCCAGCCCTGGCACTGATGCTCAGAAAGCATCTCCACGACGCGTCCGGCCCGCGCGAGGTTCTCGTCGCCGGGAAGCAGCTCGGCGTTCCACACCTTGTCGGTGACGCCGAGCACCGCGCCCAGCCGGTTCGACGAGGTCTCGTCCGGCCCGAAGATCCGGAAGTTGTTCGGGTTGGCCTCCACCACGTCGGCCAGCCACTCGCCGAGCACGCGGGTCGCCTCCGACAGAGAGCCCCCCGGTGAGGGCACGTCGACCGCGTGGTCGCGGAAGTCGGGCAGGTGCAGGTCGCGGAGCAGCAGGCCCCCGTTGGCGTGCGGGAGGTCGCTCATCCGCAGCCCCGCGGGCGGGGTGAGCCGCGCGATGTCGTCGTGCAGGCGTCCCGTCGGGTCGAACAGCTCGGTGGGTCGGTAGGAGCGGAGCCAGTCGTGCAGCACCTCGAGGTGCTCGTCGGTGTCGCGGGCGCTGGCCAGCGGCACCTGGTGGGACCGCCAGGAGTCCTCCACCTGCTTGCCGTCGATCACGGGCGGACAGGTCCAGCCCTTGGGGGTACGCAGGATGATCATCGGCCAGGCGGGGCGCGCGGTGAGCTTTCCCGAGCGGGCAGCGGCCTTGATCTCGCCGATCTGGTTCATGCACTCGTCGAGCACCTGGGCCATGCGCTGGTGGACGATCGCCGGATCTTCGCCGTCGAATCCGCCGCTCACCACGTACGGCGTGTGACCGTAGCCGCGCATCAGGTCGAGCAGCTCGGACTCGGGGATGCGCGCCAGGACCGTGGGGTTGGCGATCTTGTACCCGTTGAGGTGCAGGATCGGCAGGACGACGCCGTCCACCAGGGGGTCGATGAACTTGTTGGAGTGCCAGCTGGTGGCCAGGGGCCCGGTCTCCGCCTCTCCGTCGCCCACGACCGCCGCGACCAGCAGGTCGGGGTTGTCGAACGCGGCGCCGTAGGCGTGGGAGAGCGCGTAGCCCAGCTCGCCGCCCTCGTGGATCGAGCCCGGGGTCTCCGGGGCCACGTGGCTGGGGATGCCGCCGGGGAAGGAGAACTGGCGGAAGAGCCGGCTCATGCCGTCGGTGTCCCGGGTGATGTCCGTGTAGACCTCGGAGTAGGTGCCGTCCAGGTAGGCGTTGGCGACCATTCCCGGTCCGCCGTGCCCCGGCCCCGTGATGTACAGGGTCGGCTGCTTGCGCTCGCAGATCATCCGGTTCAGGTGCGCGTAGAGGAAGTTCAGGCCGGGGGTAGTGCCCCAGTGGCCCAGCAGGCGCGGCTTGATGTGGTCGCGGTGCAGGGGCTCGCTGAGCAGCGGGTTGGCGAGCATGTAGATCTGCCCGACGGACAGGTAGTTGGCGGCCCGCCACCACCTGTCGATGCGGTCGAGGGTCGTGTCGTCCAGGGGGGCTACCTCGCGGGTGCTCCAACCGCCGGAACGATCAAGGACCGAGGTCATGGCACGTGCCTCCTGTGCTGGTACGCCGCCAGCACCGGAGGGTTCCCCGGTGCTGTGTCCAGGGTGCCGCGCGCCCTCCCTGGGAGGTGGGACGTTCGGCCCCGCGCGCCCGCGCCACACCGTGCGACGACGCGGTCGCGGGACGCACCCCCAATGCCACCACATGGCGGTGTTCGCCGCACCTATCGGCGGGTCTCGCCACAGGCCCCGCCGCTCGGGGCGCCTCTCGGCACGGGTAGCGTGGACGGCATGACGGCCGCGCGCCCGGACTACCTGCGCACCGCGCGCTCCCCCCGGATGCTGCTGGTCCTCGCGCTGCTGCTGATCGTGGCCGCCGTGTGCGCCCGGCTCGGCATGTGGCAGCTGGAGCGAGCCCAGCTGCGCGGGGAGGCCGCCGCGGAGGAGCGGGCCGCCGAGCTCGCCGAGCAGGAGCCCGACCCCCTGGAGGCGGTGCTGTCCCCGCAGAGCTCCTTCCGCGGCGACCTGGTGGGCCGCCCGGTGGTGGTCACCGGCACCTTCGGGGCGGACGAGCTGCTGGTCCCCGGGCGGGTGCTCGACGACGAGGTGGGTTACCTGGTGCTCACCCCGCTGACGACCGACGACGACGCCGTCCTCGCGGTGGTCCGGGGGTGGGTAGCAGCGGCTTCTCTTCCACCGGCCCCGAGCGGCCCGGTCCGGGTCACCGGGTACCTGCAGGCGGGGGAGGCGGCCGGCGACGCCGTGCCGGACGGCCAGATCGACGCGGTCAGCCCGGCCGAGCTGGTGAACCGGTGGGGCGGGCCCATCTACTCCGGGTACGTGGTGGCGTCCGAGGTGGAGCCGCCCCAGACGGGGCCGTCGCTGCTGCCGCCGCCGACCGCCCAGGGCACCGGGGCCAACCTGCAGAACCTCGCCTACGCGCTGCAGTGGTGGATCTTCGGAGGGTTCGCTGTCGCGCTCTGGGTGCGCATGGTGCGGGACGCCGCCCGCGACGACGTCTCGTCCTCCGCTCCCGCGGGCTCCCCGTCCGCGTGATCATGCACTCTCCCTCACGCCCGCGGCGGACGTCGACGTAGCGCCTTGATGTCCCGCCGGTGACGTTCGGCCGCCGCGCGCCGGGCCCGGGATGCGCGGCTCGCGCGGGTCGGGCGCCGTGGCGGCGACGGCGGCCGTAGCGCGTCGTCGAGCAGCGCGGTGAGCCGAGCATGCGCCGCCTCCCGGTTGCGCAGCTGGGACCGGTGCTCCGAGGCGACCACGGTGACCACGCCGTCCACCTGACGCGGACCGAGCCGGGCCAGCGCCCGCTCGCGCAGCTCGGGGTCGAGGGCGTCGCTGGCACCGAGGTCCCAGGAGAGCTCCACCCGGGAGTCCGTGGTGTTCACACCCTGACCGCCGGGGCCGCTCGCCCGTGAGAAGCGCCAGCGCAGCTCGGCGGGGTCGACGACGACGCCGCAGCGCAGAGCGATCGGACCGAGCACCACCCCAGCCTGCCGGGTGCGGGCGCAGCGTCGCCACTGCTCGCCGCGGGGCGTCGTCGTCGGGCAGAGTTGCCGGATGATCCGCGCCTATCGCCCCGCCGACCGGGCCGACGTGTACGACGTGTGCGTGCGCACCGCCGAGGCGGGCGGTGACGCGCGCGGGCTGTACAGCAGCGACGACTTCATGCCCGACGTCTTCGTCGGGCCGTACCTGGAGCTCGAGCCCGAGCTGGCCTTCGTGGTGGACGACGGCCGGGTGGTCGGCTACGTGCTGGGCGCCGCCGACACCGCGCGGTGGGCGGCCGAGCACCGCAGGCGTTGGTTACCGAGTGTCGCCGACACGTACCCGCTCGTGCTGCCGCCCCGGACCAAGGAGGAGGAGCTGACCGACCTGCTGCACCACCCCGAGCGCAACGTGCACCCCGAGCTGGCCGACTACCCCGCCCACCTGCACATCGACCTGCTGCCCAGCCACCAGGGACGCGGGCTCGGCAGATCCCTGATTCGAACCTTCCTCGCCGCGCTGCGGGAGCGCGGCGTGCCCGGCGTGCACCTGGGCGTCGCGCCGGACAACACCGCCGCGCTGGCGTTCTACCGCCGCCTCGGCCTCCGCGAGCTGTCGCCGCACCCCGGCGTCGTCCTGCTCGGCGCCCGCTCAGACCTCGAGGTCTAGCTGCGCTGCCAGGAGTGCCACAGCGCCGCGTAGCCCCCCTCGGCGGCGACCAGGTCATCGTGGGAACCCACCTCGGTGATCCAGCCGTCGTCGACCACCGCCACCCGGTCGGCGTCGTGCGCCGTGTGCAGCCGGTGGGCGATGGCCACGACCGTGCGGCCGGCCAGCACAGCCGACAGCGACCGCTCCAGGTGGCGGGCGGCCCGCGGGTCGAGGAGCGAGGTCGCCTCGTCCAGCACCAGGGTGTGCGGGTCGAGCAGCACCAGGCGCGCCAGGGCGAGCTGCTGGGCATGGGCAGGGCTGAGCGGCGCGCCGCCGGAACCGACAGGCGTGGCGAGCCCCTCGGGCAGCGCCGACACCCACTCCCAGGCGTCGACCGCCTCCAGGGCGCGGCGCAGGGCGTCGTCGTCGGCGTCGAAGCGCGCCAGTCGCAGGTTGTCCGCGACGCTGCCCACGAAGACGTGCTGCTCCTGGGTGACCAGCGCGACGTGCCCCCGCAGGTGCTCCAACGGCAGGTCGACCAGCCGCACCCCGCCGACCGTGACGGTGCCCCCCGTGGGCGGGTGGATGCCGGCCAGCATGCGGCCGAGCGTCGACTTGCCCGCCCCGGACGGCCCGACGACGGCGAGCCGCTCACCCACGCGAAGGTCGAGGTCCACCCCGTGCAGCACGTCGTGGCCCTCGCGGTAGGCGTAGCGCACGCCGCGGGCCACCACGTGCTCGTCGGCGGGTGCCGCACCGGTGGCCGTCCGGTCGGTGGCCACCTGCTGGACGCCGATGATCCGGGCGAGCGACGTGGCACCGACCTGGACCTCGTCGAGCCAGTAGATGAGCTCGCCGATCGGTCCGATCAGCTGCAGGGCGTACAGCGCGATCGCGGTCACGGCGCCGATGGTGGTGCGCCCGGTGGAGATGAGGTACGCGCCCCAGACCACGACCCCGACGATCGGCATGATGAACGACATGTCGATGGCGGGGAAGAGCGCCGTCCGCAGCCGCAGGGTGTAGCTCTCCGCGGCGAAGGCCTCGCGCAGGTCGGCGTCGACCCGCGCACGACGGCGGGGGCCCAGGCCCAGCGCATCCACGGTGCGCGAGCCCTCCACCGACTCGGTGATGGTCCCGTTCAGTGCCGCGTACGAGGCCGACTCGCGCAGGTACCCCACGGCGGCCCGGCGCAGGTACCAGCGGGTGGCCGCGACGAGCAGCGGCAGGCCGACCAGCAGCGCGGCCGCCACGACGGGGTCGACGACGAACGCCGCCAGCACCGTGATCGCGATCGTGGCGGTGGTGACCAGCACCCGGGGCACGCCGAACCGCACCGTGTGGGCGACCCGGTCGACGTCGTTCGTGGTGCGGCCGATCAGGTCCCCCGTGCCGGCGCGCTCCACGGTCGACAGCGGCAGTCGCGTCACGGTGGTGAGGAACTCCTCGCGCAGCCGCGCGAACACCGTCTCGCCGAGGACCATCGACGCCCGCTGGGCGTAGCGGATGAGCACCGTGCGGGCAACGACGGCCGCGACCAGGATCGCCGCCGCCCGGTCGACGACGGACAGGGTCGTGCCCTCGGCCACGGCGTCCACCATCCGGCCGACCAGCCAGGGGCCGGCCAGCCCCGCGACCGCGGCCAGCACGTGCAGGGTCAGCACCCCGGCGAGGTCGCGGCGGTGGATCCGCAGCAGCCGGCCTGTGTGGGCGCGCAGCGTCGGGCTGTCGGCGATGGGCAGCCTCATGCGACCTCCTCCTGCGGTGCGGAGCTCGGGCCGTTGGTGGCGGTGCCGTTGCCGGTCGCGCGGTCGACGACGGAGCGGTACGCGGCGGCGAGCGGCGTGATCCCGCCGACCAGGTCGCGATGCCGACCGGCCCCCACGACCCGGCCGCCGGACACCAGCACCACCTCGTCCACCTGCTCCAGCATCAGGGGACTGGTGGTCACGATCACGGTGGTGCGACCGGCCCGCGCCTGGACCAGCCGGCGGGCGATGCGGGCCTCGGTGTGGGCGTCGACGGCGCTGGTCGGGTCGACGAGCACCAGCACCCCGGGCGACGCGGCCAGGGCGCGGGCGAGGGCGACCCGCTGCCGCTGTCCGCCGGACAGCGAGCGTCCCTTCTCCTCCACGTGGCCGTCCAGGCCGCCGGGGATCGAGTCCAGGACGTCCCCCGCATCCGCGACGCGCAGCGCCTCGAGCAGCGCCTCGGTGCCCGCCTCGGAGCCGAGCCCCTCCCGCAGGGTGCCGGCGAAGAGGTGCGCGGCCGACTCGGCGACCACGATGCGGCGGCGCGTCTGGGCGCGGCCCAGCGTGGTCAGCGGCACGCCGCTCAGGGTGACGTGCGCGGCGTCACCGGCGTTGTCGGCGTCGTCGGCATGGGCGGCGTGGTCGATCAGCCAACCCAGCCGCCCGGCGATCCGGGCGGTCTCGTCCGGGTCCGCCGACACGAGGGCCGTGACGGTCCCCGCCCGCACGTGGAGACCGGAGACCCCGTCGTGCAGAGCGCCCAGTGCCGCCGGCGCGGGCGCGCTCAGCTCGGGGTCGGCCCCCGTGACGGGCACCCGGAGCACGCGCAGGATGCGCCGGGCGCCCACCAGCGCCCGGGTGAGGGCCTCGACCGCCTTGGTGGCGGCGGTCAGCGGCTCGATGAGGAACGCGGCATAGCCGTAGAAGGTGACCAGCTGACCAGGGGTGATCGCGCCGGACAACGCCAGGCGCGCGCCGAACCAGACGACCCCGGCGACCAGCAGACCGGGCAGCAGCACCTGCAGGGCGTCGAGAAGCGACTGGGTGTGCGCGACCCTCACCCCGGCCCGACGCACCGTCTGGGACTGGGTGCGGTACCGCTCGGCGAAGACCTCCTCGCCCCCGATCCCACGCAGGATGCGCAGCCCGGCGACGGTGTCCGCCCCCAGCGTGGTCAGCCTGCCGTTGGCCTCACGTTGGACCGCCTGGCGACGCTGCAGCGGGCGCACGATCGCGGCGAGCACCACGGCCACGGCGGGGATGCCCACCAGGACGGCGACGCCGAGGACCACCGAGCTCGCCAGGAGCAGGAACGCGACGACGACGTACGCCACCAGGCCTCCGAAGAAGCGCGCGGAGCTGTAGTACAGCTCGCCGAGCCGGAGCGAGTCCGACGCGACGGTGGCCACGACCTCACCGGTGGGCAGCTCGTCGGTGACCGCGTCGCCGGTGCGGCTGACGTGGTGGCCCACGAGCTGGGAGGTGCGGAACGCCGCCCGCAGCCAGTTCTCCACGTCCACTCGGTGCCCGACGACCCCGGCCACGGCCTGCACGATGCCCGCGGCGAGGAGCAGCAGGCAGTTGAGCAGGAGCGGTCGGGACAGCCCGTCGGCCAGGCCGGTGTCGACGGTGCGCCCGAGGAGGTACGGCAGCGCCGCCTGGGCGACGGCCGCGACCGTCCCCAGCCCGGCCCCGGCGAGCAGCAGCCAGCCCTGACGGCGCGCCACCCACCAGAGGTAGGCCGGCGCGCTCGTCAGCGGCGGGGTGCCCGGGTGGGCGAGGGGAAGGGGACGCACGCGGCCAACGGTAGGTGCGGCGTCGTGCTGCCGACGACACGTTTTCGCCCGGCCCGGTACGGCTCGCGGGGGATGGAAGGATGTGCGCGGGAGGTTCCACGTGGCGGAGACGGGTCGTGCGCGGCGCGCACTGAAGCGATACCGGGTGATGGCCTGGGTGACCGGCGTGATGCTGCTCATCCTGGTCGCAGAGATGGGCATCAAGTACGGCGTGCAGCCGGGCGACGACGTGCTGCGCTGGATCGAGTGGATCCCCTTCGCCCACGGGTGGATCTACGTCGTCTACCTCGTCACCGTCTTCGACCTGTGGTCCGTGATGCGCTGGGGGCTGGGCCGGCTGGCGGTGATGGTGCTCGGCGGCGTCGTGCCCGTGATGTCGTTCGTGGTCGAGCGGCGGATGCACGCGGAAGCGGAAACTAGACTCCCCGCGTGACCGACACCCCGCGCAACGACCGCCCGGTGCTGGTGGTCGACTTCGGCGCCCAGTACGCCCAGCTGATCGCCCGGCGGGTGCGCGAAGCCCATGTCTACTCGGAGATCGTGCCGCACACCTGGAGCGTGCAGCGGATGCTCGAGCGGCGGCCGTCGGCGGTGATCCTGTCCGGCGGGCCGGCCAGCGTCTACGAGCCCGGTGCGCCCGAGGTGGACCCGGCCCTCTTCGACGCCGGGGTCCCGGTGCTCGGCATCTGCTACGGCTTCCAGGCGATGGCCCAGGCCCTCGGTGGCGTGGTCGACTCCGGCGCGACGGGCGAGTACGGCGGCACGGCCGTCACCATCGCCGACCCGGGCCTCCTGCTCACCGGTTCCCCGACGGAGCAGGCGGTCTGGATGAGCCACGGAGTGGCCGTGCGCGACGCACCCGACGGCTTCACGGTGCTCGCCCACTCGGCCGGGGCGCCCGTCGCCGCGTTCGAGAGCCGCGAGCGTCGGCTCTACGGCCTGCAGTGGCACCCGGAGGTGCGCCACACCCCGCTCGGTCAGCGCGCGCTGGAGAACTTCCTGTACCGCGGCGCGGGGCTGGAGCCCACGTGGACGGCCGGGAACGTGGTGGCGGAGCAGGTCGCCGCCATCCAGGCGCAGGTCGGGGACGCCCGCGTGATCTGCGGCCTCTCCGGCGGGGTGGACTCCGCCGTCGCCGCCGCCCTGGTGCAGCGCGCCATCGGCGACCAGCTGACGTGCGTGTTCGTGGACCACGGCCTGCTGCGGTCCGGGGAGGCCGAGCAGGTCGAGACCGACTTCGTGGCCGCCACCGGCGTGCAGCTGAAGGTGGTCGACGCCCGCGAGCAGTTCCTGGACGCGCTCGCCGGCGTGAGTGACCCGGAGACCAAGCGCAAGATCATCGGCCGGGAGTTCATCCGGACCTTCGAGGCCGCCGCGCGCGAGGTCGTGGCCGAGGGCGGCGCCCACGGCGAGGAGGTCCGCTTCCTGGTCCAGGGCACGCTCTACCCCGACGTGGTGGAGTCCGGTGGGGGCGAGGGTGCGGCCAACATCAAGTCGCACCACAACGTGGGCGGGCTGCCCGACGACCTGCAGTTCGAGCTGGTCGAGCCCCTGCGGACCCTCTTCAAGGACGAGGTCCGCGCGGTCGGGATCGAGCTCGGCCTGCCCGAGGGCATCGTGTGGCGCCAGCCGTTCCCGGGCCCCGGCCTGGCGATCCGGATCATCGGTGACGTCACCGCCGAGCGGCTCGAGGTGCTGCGCGCCGCGGACCTCATCGCGCGCCACGAGCTGACCCTCGCCGGGCTGGACCGGACCATCTGGCAGTGCCCCGTCGTGCTGCTCGCGGACATCCGCTCCGTCGGCGTCCAGGGTGACGGCCGCACGTACGGCCACCCGGTGGTCCTGCGTCCCGTGACCTCCGAGGACGCGATGACCGCCGACTGGACCCGGGTGCCGTACGAGGTGCTTGCCCGCATCTCGACCCGGGTCACCAACGAGGTGCCGCAGGTGAACCGGGTGGTGCTCGACGTGACGAGCAAACCCCCTGGCACCATCGAGTGGGAGTAGAGACGCTCCTGCGTGCCCGACGGCGGTTTCGCCCGCCTGCGCTCACTCACGGCGTGCTGCTGGCGTGGGACGGTGTAGTCGGCCCACGCTGGCCCGCCTGCGCGCCGGGCCCGCTTCCGGTCGTACATCGATGCGTCGGCCGCTGCGATCAGCCCGTCGGGAGTGACGCGCTCGCCCAGCACCACGGATGCCGAGCCGACGCTCACGGCCGTCGGTGCGACGATCGAGCCGACCCACACGGGTTCCGCGAGGGCGTCCTCGACCCGGTCGAGTGCCTCGGCCTCGATGAGCGCGGGGTCGCCCTCGATGACCACGACGAACTCGTCGCCACCGAGGCGCGCGACGAGGTCCTCCGGACGGACCGCGGCGCGTAGGCGTCGGGTGATGAGGAGGAGCACCTCGTCACCCACCCAATGCCCGTGGTCGTCGTTGACCTGCTTGAAGTCATCGACGTCGCAGAAGAGCACGACGACCCCCGCGATCTGGCCCCGCTCCATCCGGCCCAGCGCGCCCGACACGTGCGCATGCAGGCGTCGGCGGTTGGCGAGGCCCGTGAGCTCGTCGTGGTCGGCCAGGTGGGCGAGCCGTTCCTCCGCGACGGCGTGCAGTCGTGCGAGCTGCCCGATGCGCACGAGCACCAGCGGGAGGAGGACGATGCTCCCGACACCGATGAGGAGGCCGTCGACCGGGACGCCGAAGGCCGTCTGGGACAGCGCGATGATCGGGCTGACGCACAGGGACGCACCGAGCGTGAGGAGTCTCGCCGGCGTGATCCGGTTCTTCCTGGGCTGGAGCTGCGGGGCGAGGGCACGTGCGGCGGGGTCGAGGATCGCGGCGGTCACGGCGCTGAACCCGAGGATCCAGAGGAGCCCCACCCACCATGCGCCGGAGATCTCCTGCGGCGACGCGGTGAGCTCGCGGGCGATCGCGCCGGCCGCGGACGCGACGGTCGCGACGAGCAGGTACACGACCGGCCGGCGTTGTGCGCGCAGGGTCCAGGCGGTGCCGACCAGCGCGCCGGCGATCGCGCCGAGCACGATGACCGCGGCCAAGGTGCGAATCCGGACGGCCATCGGCAGGGTGGGGTGGTCGAGGAGGGGACCGACGAGGAGCGCCCAGGCGAACATTGACGTGCTCACGGCGAACACGGCCGCGTCCACGGCATCTTCCCGGGGTCGCTGGACCGGCCAGGTGATTGCCGTCACTGCCGCGGCCAGGAAGAGCAGGTAGCTGAGCGGAAGTGCGAGGCTGAGGAGCGGTCCGGTGGGTGCGGAGCCGAGGACGTGCACCTGGAACAGCCAGGCGATCGTGTAGCCAGCGAGGACGAGGAGGCCGGCCAGCAGGAGCAGCCACGGTCCCGGCCCGGCCAGCCTGCGGCGGGCGAGGAGCGTCCCCAGCACGAGCGTGGGCGCCGCCGCGGCGGCCGCGGAGACGAGGTCGCGCGCCAGGCCGTCGGTGAGCAGGTAGGCGGGCACCAGGGCCGCGAGCGCAGTCGCGAGCACGACGTGCGCCCGAGGTGCACGGCTCCACGGCCTCATGTCGATCTATGTCGGCGCCGGGACGGGGCAAGATGAGGATTCGAGGGCTCGGAGTCTCGCCCGCCCGGCGCTAGCCTGAGTCGGTGCGCATCCTCCACGTCTCGGACTGCTACGCACCACGGACCGGCGGCATCGAGTCCCAGGTACGCGACCTCGCGAGGCAGCAGGTCGCCGCGGGCCACGAGGTCCACGTGGCCACCGCCACCCCCGCGCCCGGTCGCGAGCACGGTGTCGTGCAGGACGACGACGGCGTGCAGGTCCACCGCCTGGGCACGCGGATCCCGTTCGACCTCCCGGTGAACCCGGCGGCTCCGCCGCGCATCCGCGCCCTGCTGCGGACGTTGTCGCCCGACGTGGTACACGTGCATGCCGGTGTCGTCTCCCCGTTCGCGTACGACGGCGCGCGGGTGGCCCTGGGAGAGGCCGTCCCCCTGGCGATCACCTGGCACTGCATGCTCGACGGCGTGATCCCGACCCTGCGCGCGGCCGTGCGCGCCTCGAGGTGGCGGAGCGCGCCGGTCGCGCTCTCGGCGGTCAGCCAGGCGGCGGCCGACCGGGTGGCCGCCGTCTTCCACGCCCCGGTGGCGGTCCTGCCCAACGGGCTCGACCTCGACGTCTGGTCGCCGGAGCAGTCGAGCGCCGGTCCGCCGCCGAGCGGGGCACTGCGCTGCGTCGCCACGATGCGGCTCGCGCCCCGCAAGCGCGGCCCCGCCCTGATCGGGATCGTCGAGGACGCGATGACCCAGCTCGAGCCGGGTGAGCTGACGCTGGATCTGATCGGGGACGGCCCTGCGCGTGGCCGGATCACGCATCGCATCGCGCGGCGCGGGCTGGGCGACGTGATCACCGTGCGGGGGCGGCTGGACAAGGACCAGATCCGGGCGGTCTACGCCCACTCGGACGTGTTCGTCGCCCCGGCGGTGCTCGAGGCGTTCGGCATCGCGGCGCTCGAGGCGCGGGCGGCGGGGCTCGCCGTCGTCGCCCGGCGCGGCACCGGGATCGAGGAGTTCGTCACCGACGAGGTGGACGGACTGCTGGTCGACGACGACCCGGGGATGGCGCGGGCCCTCGTGCGCCTGGCCACCGATCCGGGGCTCGTGGCCGCCCTGACCTCGCACGCCCGCGCCCACCGGCCGGCTCACGGGTGGCGCACGACGCTCGAGGCCGCGGAGGCCGAGTACCGACGTGCGGGATCGGTCCACCGGGTGTAATGGAGCCACCTACCAGGGATTTTCAACGGAGGCTCTAGAGTGGTGTGACGTGTCAAACCGGGACCAAGGTCTCCCGGACCATGGACCCACGGTATTACCACCGGTTCTTTGGCACGCTGATCACATGAGCTCCGACGAGAGCTCCCGGCGCCGGTGCTACCGGGACCGGAACCCTTGTAAGAAGTTCCTGGGAAGGGATCGCACACCATGGCCACCGCCAACACCAAGGCCGTCCGGGTCGTCGGACTGCTCACGATCATTGCGGGCGTCCTGCTCATCGTCGCAGGCGCCGCGACCTGGCTGGTTGTCCGCGACCAGCTCGTCGCCGAGAACATCGTCATCCCGGAGGACGCGATGGCCTTCGGCGGCAACGTCGTCAACGGCCCGATCGACGCGTACGTCCAGGCCGACATCATCAACCAGCACGCACTCGAGGGTTCGGGCGGCCAGACCTACGCCGAGCTCGACCGTGAGGACCCGGCTCGCGCCTCGGTCATGAACGCCTCGTTCCTGCGCACCTCGCTCTTCTCGTCGGTGATCGCCTTCGGCGTCGCCGCGTTCGCGGGTGGTATCGGGATCCTGATGCTGCTCATCGGGTGGGCGCTGCTCAAGCTGGCCCCGGCAACGACCGTTGCCGCCCCGGCCGTCGAGCGCGCTGAGACCGACCGACAGCGCGTCTAGCACGTAGCCTCCAGCACGCAACGAAGGCCGCCCCCCGCAGTGGGAGGGCGGCCTTTGTGCTGAACGCTTAGCCCCGACGACGACGGCTGGTTGCGACCGAGCCACCCAGGAGGAGCAGCCCTGCGGCCGCGACCAGGATGATGAACGCAAGCTCGGCGTCGAACCGCACGCCGAGCGCGGCGGCCAGGAAGCCGGTGCCGATCGCAGCGAGCACCAGGCCCCACACCACGGTCCCCACCCGGATCCGGTGTTCGCCGTTCTCGGGCTGAGACGTGCTGGCAGCTTCCGCGTGGGTGGGCGGAACCTCTACTTCGGTCATGGGGTCCTCCATGGGGGTCTCGGTCTGCGTGGCGGGCGCGTCGGCGTCCGTGTCCTTGCGGTCTTCGGCGGGGTTGCTCATCGGGACTCCTCCACGACGGTGACCTGCCCGGCGCCAACGGTGATCCGGAGCGCCACATCAGGGTCGGCGCCCTCCCGGACGGCCTCGGTCTCGTACTCCTCCCAGGAGCTGCCGACGCGGCTGTTGCGAGCCTCGTCGAGCCAGCGGATCTCCCCGGCCATCACCCGGATCCGGGCCGTGTAGGCGCCGTCCTCGGGCACGATCACCGTGAGCTCGCCGGTCCCGAGGTGGATGGGCACGGTGAACTCCTCGCCGTCCAGCGGCAGCTCGGTGAGGTCGATGGTCGACTCACCGGCGCCCAGGCTGAAGCCGTCTTCGGCCTCCTCGACGGTGGTCGGCGTGTGCTGGACGTCGCCGACGGCCACCGAGTTGAGGTTCCAGGTCACGCCGTCGACAGCGGCGAGCGGCAGCATCACGATCACGGAGACGATCGCGAGGGCGCCCAGGCCGCCGCTCGTACGGCCGCGGATCCCGGCCACCGCGATGCCCAGGCCGGCCAGGATCACTGCGACCGAGCCTGCGGTCAGCAGCACCGGGCCGTCGAAGCTCCCCACGCGCTCGGCGTAGAGCAGAGCAGCAAGGACGAGGAGGCTGACGGCGAAGACGATGCCGACGGCCGTTCCGCCCGGGCCCTTCTTGACCGGTGCCGGCGGGGGCGTGGGTCCGTAGGGGGGTCGGGGTCCCGCCGGTGCGTACGGCTGGCGTGGAGCGGGGGGAGCGGGGTACATCGTGGGTCCTTCCGGTCGGCGAGGGGCGGCTGCCGAGGTCGGAGCCGAGTAGGTGGCGCCCGGAGCGGGCGAGTAGGTGGCGCCCGGAGCGGGCGAGTAGGTGGCGCCCGGAGCGGAGGGCGTGCCCGGAGCGGGCGTGTAGGGCGCGCCCGAGGGCGGAGCAGTTGTCCGGTTCTTGGAGGCTGTTGACGCGATCACCGCGATGATCACGGCGACGGCGGCGAGGCCGATGAGCCCCCGCCACCAGCCCGAGTCGCCGGTCCACCAGAGGAACGGGGCCCAGCGGTTCGGGAACGCGAAGCCGATGAGCAGCAGGGCGAAGCCGCCGATCACCGCGGCGTCGAAGTCCCCGCGGATGAGCTGCTGGAAGTGGATGCGGCCGTCGCGCTCCTCGGGCAGTAGGAGCCAGGCGAACCCGTAGAGCACGAGGCCCAGGCCGCCGAGCAGCACGCTCACGCCGAAGAGGCCGCGGACGATCAGCGGGTCGATGGCGAGGCGACGGGCGAGGCCGCCGCTGACACCGCCGATCCAACGCTCCTCGGAGCGGACCAGGCCGGTCCGCCGGATGCTGTCGAAGAAGCCGTCCATGCCGGAGGGCTTGGGCGGGTAGGCCTGCCCCGGTGGGGGCTGGTAGCCGGGCGTCGTCGCGCCCTCAGAGGCAGGCGGGGTGCCGCCGGCCGTCTCGTCAGGTGTGCCGCGTGGGGCAGTGGTGTCGTTCATGACACCTACTGTGCGCCGCCCGGGCGGCCGCGAGCATCGGGGCTGTGCCCTGATCCGACCCTGAAGCTGACCCTGAGTCGTGGCACGCTTCACCCTGAAACGCACCTGAACAGTGCCCGGGAGGCCCCAACGGAGGGCCACGACGTGTGACGATGCTCTGCGTGACCACCGAGCGCCTCCCGCTGCGGCGTCCCCTGCGCGGGCGCCGGATCGGTGGCGTCTGCCTCGGGCTCGCCGTCCACCTGGGCGTCTCGGTCGGCGTCGTGCGTCTGGTCATGGTTCTGCTCACGCTCGTGGGTGGCGCCGGCGCGCTGCTGTACGTCTGGTTCTGGGTGACCGTGCCCGTCGGAGACCCGGTGCTGGTGGCCGTCGAGCAGCGGCCGGCGGCCTTGAGCCGCTTGGCCCCGCGGCTCCGCGAGCCCGGCCGTCGCCTCCCCGTGACCGACATCGCCGTCGGGCTGCTGCTGCTCATCGCGGCCGCGCTGCTGATCGCAGTGCGCCAGGGGGTGGCCATCGAGTACTCGTGGGTGCTCCCCCTGCTCATCGTCCTGGCCGGCACCGCACTCGCGTGGAGCCAGCTGGACGCGATCCAGCGGGGGCGGTTCCTCTCTCATGCCGGCGGTCGCACCCCGGTCAACGTGCTCCGGCTGCTCGGCGGCGCTGTTCTCGCCGCGCTGGGGCTCTTCCTGCTCGTCGGTCAGGACGACCCGATCGACGTGCTGCTCCGCTCGGCGGTCGCCGCGCTCGCCGTGCTCACCGGGGCCGCCCTGGTGCTCGCGCCCTGGTGGCTGCGTCTGGTGCGTGAGCTCGGGGACGAGCGCGCCGCCCGGGCCCGGGAGTCCGAGCGGGCCGACATCGCCGCCCACTTGCACGACTCCGTGCTGCAGACCCTCGCCCTGATCCGCTCGCGGGCCGACCAGCCCGAGGACGTCGCCCGGCTCGCCCGCGCGCAGGAGCGTGAGCTGCGCGAGTGGCTGTACGACGACCGGCGGACGCCGGGGACGTCTCTCGCCTCGGACCTGCGGGGAGTGGTCGCCGAGGTGGAGGATACGCGCGGGGTCGCCGTGGACGTCGTCGTCGTCGGGGACTGCGAGCCCGACCTCGGGACTGAGGCGCTGCTGCTCGCGACGCGCGAGGCGCTGTTCAACGCGGTGAACCACGCGAGCGGGCCGTACTCCCTGTACCTGGAGGTCACGGCCGACCAGGCCGAGGTGTTCGTGCGCGACCACGGGGACGGGTTCGACCTGGCGCAGGTGCCGACGGACCGTTTCGGCGTGCGAGAGTCCATCATCGGTCGTGTGGTCCGACGGGGCGGCACGGCGACGGTGAAGAGCCGCGAGGGCCGCGGGACCGAAGTCCATCTGTGCGTGCCGATAGGGGAGAGATGACAATCGACGTCGTGCTGGTCGACGACCACCTCATGTTCCGGGCGGGGGTGCGCGCCTCGCTGGACGACTCGATCACCGTGGTGGGCGAGGCGGACGACGTCGACGCCGCCGTCACCCTGATCCGGTCGCTGCAGCCTCCCGTGGTGGTGCTCGACGTGCACCTGCCCGGGGGGATGGGCGGAGGCGGCGCCGAGGTGATCACGCAGTGCGCGGACCTCCTCGGCACCGTGCGCTTCCTCGCGCTGTCGGTCTCCGACGCCGCGGAGGACGTGGTCGCCGTCATCCGGGCCGGCGCCCGCGGGTACGTCACGAAGGCGATCTCGGGCCCCGACCTGTCCGACGCCGTCCGCCGCGTGGCCGGCGGAGACGCTGTCTTCTCGCCGCGGCTGGCGGGCTTCGTGCTGGACGCGTTCGGCGCCGCTGCGGGCGACATCGCGACCGGCGACGACGAGCTGGACCGGCTGTCCGCACGCGAGCGCGAGGTCATGCGGCTGATCGCCCGCGGCTACTCCTACCGTGAGGTCGCCTCCGAGCTGTTCATCTCGATCAAGACGGTCGAGACCCACGTGTCGGCGGTGCTGCGCAAGCTGCAGCTGTCGTCGCGGCACGAGCTGACCCGGTGGGCGGCGGCGCGGCGGCTGCTGTAGGCGGCGTCCGGCGCTGTGGGCGGAGACGCCTACGCTTGCAGTGACATGTCACCACCCATCCGCGCCCCTCACGACGAGTCCCGGCTTCCCAGCGCGGTGCCGCCGCGCGAAGACCTGGACGAGGAGTCGTACGCGCAGGCTGCACGTGCGCGGGTGGACGCGCTCCTCGAGGGCCTCAACCCGGAGCAGCGGGAAGCCGTCCTCCACGCTGGTTCGCCGCTGCTGATCGTCGCCGGCGCGGGCTCGGGCAAGACCCGGGTGCTCACCCACCGGATCGCGCACAAGCTGGCCACGGGGCAGGTCCGCCCGTCCGGCGTGCTGGCGATCACGTTCACCAACAAGGCCGCGGGCGAGATGCGGGAGCGGGTGGCGGACCTCGTGGGCCCGGCTGCCCGGGCGATGTGGGTGTCCACGTTCCACTCGGCGTGCGTGCGCATCCTGCGCAAGGAGGCCGGCTCGCTGGGGTTGCGCTCGTCGTTCTCCATCTACGACTCGGCCGACTCCCAGCGTCTGCTCACCCTGGTGGGGCGCGAGCTGAGCCTCGACCCGAAGCGCTTCCCGGCGAAGGTGCTCGCGGGGAAGATCGGGAACCTCAAGGACGAGCTCATCGACCCGGAGACCTACGCGCGCACCTCGGGGGCGGCGTCGGGCCAGGCGAACGACTTCGACGAGGTGCTCTCGACCGTCTACACGCGGTACCAGCAGCGCCTGCGCCAGGCGAACGCGCTGGACTTCGACGACCTGATCATGACGACGGTCAACGTCCTGCAGGCGTTCCCGGCGGTGGCCGAGCACTACCGGCGGCGGTTCCGCCAGGTGCTGGTCGACGAGTACCAGGACACCAACCACGCCCAGTACGTGCTGGTGCGCGAGCTGGTGGGCTCGGCGGGCGACGGCGAGAGCACGCCCGCCGAGCTGACGGTGGTCGGCGACGCGGACCAGTCGATCTACGCGTTCCGCGGCGCGTCGATCCGCAACATCCTGGAGTTCGAAGCCGACTACCCGAACGCGCGCACCATCTACCTCGAGCAGAACTACCGGTCGACCCAGACGATCCTCAGCGCCGCGAACGCCGTGATCTCGCGCAACGTGGGGCGCAAGCCCAAGCGTCTCTGGACGGCCGAGGGCGCCGGCCCGCAGATCGTCGGATACGTCGCCGACAACGAGCACGAGGAGGCGCGGTTCGTCGCCGAGGAGATCGACCGCCTGACCGACACGGAGGGGGTGCGCGCCGGGGACGTCGCGGTCTTCTACCGCACCAACGCGCAGAGCCGCGCGCTTGAAGAGGTGCTGATCCGGGTGGGACTGCCCTACAAGGTGGTCGGCGGCACCCGGTTCTACGAGCGCCGCGAGGTCAAGGACGCGATCGCCTACCTGCGCACGATCGCCAACCCGGACGACGACGTGAACCTGCGCCGGGTGCTGAACGTCCCGAAGCGTGGGCTCGGGGACCGCTCGGAGGCCCTGGTGGCGGCGTTCGCCGAGCGGGAGCGCATCCCCTTCGGAGCGGCGCTGGACCGCCTCGACGAAGTGCCTGGTCTCGGCACCCGGGCGCTCACCCCGATGCGGGCGTTCACTCAGATGATGGGCGATCTGCGGGAGCTGGCCGAAGCCGCTGGCCCAGCAGCGGTGCTGGGCGCCGTGCTCGACCGCACCGGCTACCTCGCCGAGCTGCGCGCCAGCGACGACCCCCAGGATGCGTCCCGGGTGGACAACCTGGCTGAGCTGCACGCGGTCGCGAGCGAGTTCGAGGCCGCCGAGCCCGACGGCGACCTCGCGGACTTTCTGGAGCGCGTCTCTCTCGTGGCCGACTCCGACCAGATCCCCGCCGACGACGCGGCGGCAGGCGGGGGCATCGTCGACCAGGGCGTTGTGACCCTGATGACCCTGCACACCGCCAAGGGGCTGGAGTTCCCGGTGGTCTTCGTGACGGGCTGGGAGGACGGCACGTTCCCGCACATGCGCTCGCTGGCCGACCCCGATCAGCTCGCCGAGGAGCGCCGCCTCGCGTATGTCGGGCTGACCCGGGCCCGGCAGCGGCTGTACATCTCACGGGCCGCGGTGCGCACGGCCTGGGGGTTGCCCAACGAGTTCCCGGCGAGCCGGTTCCTGGACGACGTGCCCGACGAGCTGGTCGACTGGCGCCGACGGGAGAGCTCCATGGCTGCCCTGCGTGCGGGCAGCGGTTGGGGCGGCGGCGCCTCGGCCTGGGGCAGAGGTAGCGGCAGCGGGTCGAGGCGTAGCGCCCCCAAGGACCAGCCGGCGCCGAGCTTCGGGTCCGCGACGCCGCGGAGCGCAGGCGACATCCCGAACCTCGCCATCGGCGACAAGGTGACCCACGACTCCTACGGCCTGGGCGTCGTCGCCGGGATCGAGGGCTCCGGGCCCAACGCCGTGGCCAAGATCGACTTCGGCACCGACGGCACCAAGCGGCTGCTGCTGCGGTACTCCCCGGTGACCAAGCTCTAGCCGGGTGGCCCTGTTCCGGGAATGGGCGGAACGAGTAGCATCCGCGCCAAGATCAACTACTCCTGGATGATGGTTGCTGATGGACGAGGACGTCACACCGACCGGCGAGCCGACCCCGCCACCGCAACCCACGGCTGGTCCGCCTCCGGCACCGGCGCCGGCTGGCCCGCCGCCGCCGCCCGAGAGCGCGCTCCCGGCCCCCACACTGGTCGGCCCGCCCCCGCCGCCGGCGCTGGCCGGCCCGCCACCGCCGGAGTCCCCACAGCGCTACGCGGCTGCCCAGCCTCCCGCTGCCGCCTTCGCGCCGCCGCCCGGGCCTCCGCAGCGCTCCGCGGTTGCTCCGCCGCCTCCGGCGCTGTCTGGCCAGGCTCTCGCCCATGGCCCTGCCCCCAGGCCCCCGAAGAAGCGTCACGGCTGCCTCATCTCCCTGGGGATCGTCCTGGTGCTGGTTCTGGCGATCGTCGGCGGCGGCTACGCCCTGCTCGGCGGCATGTCCGCACCTGAGGACCTTGGCGTGCGCGCCTCCGAGGCCGACTTCGACGCCGCCGTGGCGAAGGCGCACGTCGACTGGCCGGAGCTGCCCCCGGGCGCCGACCCTGCGGACTTCGAGCGGGTGTACATCGGCGTGCAACCGATGGATGTGATGCTCACCGAGGCCGAGCTCTCGGCTCTGATGTCATACCGGCACGACCCCTCGTACTGGCCCCTGTCCAACGTCCAGGTCGACCTGACCGGTCCGGACACGGCTCGGATGTCGGCGGTGGTCACCTACGCCGGGCGGGACTGGCCGGTGTACGTCGAGGGCTCGGGCGGGTTCTCCGGGTCGGCCCTCTTCGCCGACATCTCGGCGGCGCGCGTCGGAGCCATCTCGGTGCCCGAGTCCTTCCTGCCGACGGGGTCCGACGCCCTCGAGGCGATGATCAACGACCGGCTGGCCCGGATCCCGGGGCTGGACGTCGAGACCCTCGACGTGACCGCACAGGGCGTGCACGCGATCGGCACGATCTGGCAGACGGCGGAGTACGTGCCCGTCGGCTAGCTGCGCGTCGGAGCTCTCGTGCGCGGCGCCTCAGCCCACGTCAGCCAGCTCCCCTTGCACGGGTAGCGCTTCGCGAGCCCATTCGGGCGGCGGTCCCTGCTGCTCCCAGGCGGCCGACCGCCCATCCTCCTCCCGCCGGCTGACCCGTGAGCGCTCCTCCCCGCGGGCCTGCCCAGCCCCTTGGGCAGACTTCTCCCCTTGGGTTGTGCTCCGGTTTGCGGCAGGGCTGTCCTCTTGGACCGTGCGCCCGCTGACGGCAGGGCTTTCCCCTTGGACCGTGCGCCCGCTGACGGCAGGGCTTTCCCCTTCGACCGAACCGCCCGGCGGAGGATCGCTGACCCCGATGGCGCGCAGCTCAGCTCGCACCCCGGGCAGGAGGATCCTCGTCCCGTCACCCCGACGGAACTCCCACCGCCCGACGGGCGTTCTGGTGATCGCCAGGTTCCGCTGATGGACCACGTCGTGGTGATGCCAGCAGAGCAGGATCCCGTTTCTCACTAGTCGCTAGTCTGACCTCTCATGGAGACCCCGCGTACCGCCGCTATCTACGCCCGCATCTCGTCAGACGTGACGGGGGAGCAGTTGGGGGTGGCGCGGCAGATCGAGGACTGCCGCCAGTTGGCCGCCGCGCGCGGGTGGTTCGTGGCCGAGGAGTACATCGACAACGATGTGTCGGCGTTCCGGGGCAAGGTTCGCCCGGCGTATCAGCGGATGCTGGCGGACCTGGGCGACGGGCTGCGGGATGCGGTGGTCGTCTACAACCTGGACCGCCTGACTCGGCGTCCGATCGAGTTGGAGGAGTTCCGGCTCTTGTGCGAGCGGGCCGGGGTCTCCCAGGTGGCGACGGTGACGTCGGACTTCGACCTGGGGAACGACGACGGGCTGTTCATGGCCCGGATCACGGCGGCGGTGGCGGCGAAGGAGTCGGGCCGCAAGTCCGAGCGGTTGCGGCGCAAGCATCAGCAGTTGGCCGAGCAGGGCCGACCCAACGGTGGGTATCGGCGGCCATACGGGTATGCCGCCGACCGGCTCACGGTGGTGGAGTCTGAGGCGCTGGTGATCCGGGATCTGGTGGTGCGGTATCTGGCCGGGGAGTCGCTGCGGTCGCTGGCGGCGTGGCTGAACGCCGAGGGCATCGCTTCAGTGGGCGGGTCGGAGTGGCGGTCCCCGACGTTGCGGTTGATGCTCGCCTCGGGTCGGATCGCCGGGCTGCGCGAGTACAAGGGTCAGGTGGTTGGCCCAGCGGTGTGGCCCGCGATCATCACCCCCGAGCAGCGGCGTCAGGTGCTCGTACGGATGGCAGCGGGTGTGGTGACCGGGCGGCGGACCCCGCGCCGGTACCTGCTGTCCGGGCTGCTGCGGTGCGGCAAGTGCGGCACCCGCCTGTACTCCTCCCCGCGTGGGGATCGCCGCCGGTACGTGTGCGTGAGCGGGCCGGACCATGGCGGGTGCGGGCGGCTGACGGTGGTTGCTCCTCCGGTGGAGGAGTTGATCGCGGCCGCCGTCTTGTTCCGGCTGGACACCCCGGAGTTCGCGGACGCCTTGGCGGGGCGCGCAGCCGCCGACGCCGAGCACGCCGCCCTGCTGGCCGGGTTGCAGACCGACCGGTCCCAGCGCGAGGAGTTGGCGCGCATGTGGTCCGCCCGGGAGATCACGTCGGAGGAGTGGCGGGCCGCGCGTGAGCCCATCGACAAGCGCATCCGTGACGCCGAGCGCCGCCTTGAGCGCATCAGCCCGGCCCCAGCTCTGACCGGGTGGGTCGGCAACGCCTCCGAGCTAGGCGACCGCTGGGCCTCCCTGAACCTGGAACGGCAGGCCGCGATCATCGCCGCCGTCCTGGATCACGCCGTCATCGGGCCCGGTGTCACAGGAGCCCGGAGCCTGGACCCCGACCGGGTGCAGCCGGTGTGGCGGCTGTGAGGATGCGGCGTGGCCTCGCGTGCTCGGGGCTTGCGCCCCGTGCGCGCGCGTGGCCCCCGCCGCCACCCCTAGCAGTGCGCCCGCCCGGGACAGCACCCCGGGGTCGGTGACCTTGACCGGCACGCCCTGTGCCACGCACGAGGCGGCGACCCACGCGGCGAGCCAGTCCGGTTCATAGTCCACGGTGCTCACCCGGCCCACCGCGCGGAGATGGCCGGCGGGGCGTCCCAACGCTCCGCCTGAGCCGACGACCACAGCCACGCCGGCCGCGAGCCCATGAGGTCCGATGCCTGGTCCAGCACCGCGTCAGGGGACTGCCCGAAGAGCCGGATCACCGGCGGCTGGAAGCCCTGGGCGACGTCGTACCGGTGCAGGTCCATGACCCGTGCCGCCGGGTCGGTGAACGTCTTGGTGACGTACTTCGACAGGTAGCCCGCCGCCTTGCGAGCCGCCTCCACCCGACCGGACCCGACAGGGAGGCCACCTATCGACTTGATGTGCACGAAGCCGTGCCCCCATGCCGAGTCGATCAGCGACCGGCGCACGTACCGGCCAGCCGCGAAGTGCGCGTGCAGACCGTGGCCGGTCTTGTGCCACTCAGGGACCCACACGTAGGGCAACGGCTCGCCACCCAGCCCGGCCCGAAGCGCCCGGAAGAAGACTCCCAAGTCCGCCCGGACCTGCCGGGGGTCGTGGCAGCCTTCACCGGCGTAGGTCAGCGTCCCGAGCCGAGTCAGCCGGTTCGCGGCGCAGTACAGGCGCAGGCGCTTTCCAGCGCGGCGACCAGCCTCCTGCGCGGCCCGCGCGGGATCGCGGGCAGCGCCACGCGGGACGGAGGAGCGTTCCGGCTGCCGCAGCGAGACGAAGCACCCGCTCGCCTCGGCGGCTGTCGGGTACAGCGACAGGGACCAACCGGGTTGCGAAGGACTGGACGACACAGGGACCACCCACACGAAGGCGCCGACTTGGACTGACCGGCCATGTCATGTGTGGTCTCTTGGCGGAGCGGCTGCGCGGTCTGCGGGCCCCGCGCCCCGTTGCTCTCCGTCTCCCTGTGACCGCGTGTCACTCGCGCCAGCCCCGGGACAGGGCTTCTCGGTTGTCTAGTCGCTGCCGGTCGAGTCAGCGCCCGCACGAATAGGAAAGCACTCCCCACCGACACGGACCGGGTGACACGCCGGGCGTCCATCCGACACCCGAGCCTGGCCCTGCGCCTCGCCCGTCAAGCGCGCGGCACACGAGCGGCCCAGGACGGTGCTCCGCACCAAGAGCCAAGGCTCCGCGCGAACGATGCGCGCTTGACCGACTCGCCTCCGGGCTGGGGCTCCGCTATCGGATCGACGCCCTCGACCATGCACGCGCTGGGGGGCTCCGAGTTGTGTTGCTACTTCAAGTCGAGGACGCGCCTTCGGCGCGCCCCTCCGTGTCCGCGCAGTCGATCGGCGACTCGTCGATCAGGCGAACCCACTCGTCGATCACTGCCTGACCCTCGACCATCACCGTCAGTGCCTTTCGCATTTTCCGAAGGGGCGCGCGCATGTCGCGAGACAGTCCCTCGACGGGGGCAATGGAGTCGACCATCGACTTGAGCCCAGCCAGTCCACCGCGCGAACTATGCGCCATGCTGCGTACCGATTCGAAGAACTCGCACGCGGCCTTACGGCTCGCGTCGTCGTGAGCCTCCCGCTCGGCCTGAGCGACTAGAGCTCGAACTCCACCATCGACGTCATACAGGTGTGTAGTGAAGTCGTTGCCCAGTTCCTCCAGGCGCTGTGAATGCGGCTCAAGGTTCCGCCCGAACTCCCGCGCGACGCTTAGGCGTACAGCAAGACCCTTCCCGCGCTTGTCCCCCTCTTCCATCTCTTGGCTCGATTCCTGCGCCAGCGCGGAGACTGCCTGAATCTCCTCGCCCACGCCATGCAGCGTCTGCGTCCACGCGGGCATTGCCTCCATGGCGACGCTCAGAATGTCCAGCGTGCCTGGCGTCTCATCCTCCTCATCCGTGACCCCAGCCGTCACGGTGGTCGGCAATTCCGGCGGCGCGTCATTGAGGCGTGCGTTCACCTCAGCCAAGCGCCTCGCGAGTTCGGCGACCGCTCGACGGTATGCCGCACTATGACGCTCTTCAAAACGAGTGTCTCGCCAGTCCTGCCACTGATACCGCTTAATCAATGCAACGAGGTCGTCGGTAGGGTCCGGCTCGGAAAGTTCCGGAACATCAAACCAGACGACCGGCATCACAAGTTCACGAATGCCCAGTTGCTCAGCCTTCCGCGCAAATAGTTGCAGTTCCCGCCGACAGGATTCTGAGGCGAGGTAACGGGGCGAGACGATAGGCACAAAGAAGGCGGTTGACATGATCGACGCTTCGATCTTTGGCTCCCAGTCGTCACCCCATCCGAGAGATGACTTATCGAGGAATAGATCGATCGAGTCGTTGGTGATTGCTTCGTACTGCTGCGCAAGATCCTCAGCGAGTTGGCGGATCCTCCCCTGCTCGGCCTCGTCGTCCGCGTGGACGTAGGACCAGAAACCCGTGTTTGGCATGTTGTGACTCTAGCGACTGCCTCTGTTACCGCCAGGGGGTAGTACTCAAGACTGGTGGCCTTCTCTACCGCTGTGTGCCCGTGATCGCGGATCCACCACGCCACGTGATGCACCTCGCAAAGGACGGGAGGGCGGTCGCAACCCGGGTACCGGCAGCAGCGGTCCCGAGCGATCACTGCCCACCGCTGCGGACCGGTGTACGTGCGCTGGGCTCGCCCCACGTCCAACGGCTGGCTGTCCGGCCCGAAGACGATCCTGGTGACCTCGCTGTCGCAGGCGATGCGCGCGAGCACCGACGGGGGGATGGGGTCACCGCTGTCCAGCTCGGCCGGCGGCAGGTTCGCCTCGGCACCGAGCGCGCCCCGGGGGGCGACGTGCCGATTCCTCAGCGTCTCGAACGTCTCCCAGCTCACGTGCACGCTGATGTGCGGGCGCACCTGGGTCCCGCTTCCGGCCAGCCCTCGGTCCAGCACCAGCCGGGCGAGCTCGGTCAGTGCGTGCGCGCGTCGCTGGTCGGGAGTCCGGGGGTCATCGGCCGCAGGGACTCCGATGATCCCCCGCAGCGCGGTCGCCAGTACGTCCCCGTGCTCGAGGGTGAGGAACCCCTCGACGGCCACGCCGTTGTCCCGCGCGCGGAGAACCAGCCGTTCTCGGCGAACCGCGTCCTGGTACTCGCGCTCGTGGGCGGCAGCGTCGACGCGAGCGGCCCAGCGCTTGACCTCACGATCAAGGGTGTCCGCCCGCATCTGCCGGGCCTTCTCCACCAGCGCAGCCTCGTTCAGGTCGGGCGCGTCCGAGGCGAGGGCCGCACGACGGGCCTCGCTCGTCGGGGCCAGCCGGGCGAGGACATGAGCGTGCTCGAGCGTGATCTCGCCCGTCGCGACGGCTCTGGCCGTGGTGGGCAGGTCGCTGCCCAGCGCCTTGCCCAACGTGGCCTCGCGCCGTGCGGCGCCCACCGACGACCGGGTCCGCTCCGCCGCCCACTCCGGGAACGTCCGGGCGCCGCCGAAGGCCCAGCGTCCGTCCTCCTCCACTCTGGCGAGGAGCCGGGCGGCGAAGGCGAGCGCCTGGTCCGAGCACGAGCGGATCTGCCCATGCACCTCGGCGGCCTCCGGGCCGTCGAGCTCGCCGACGGCACGAGCCGTGAGGGAGGTCACGGCGGCGTTCAGGCGAGCCAGGTCGGCGGACCAACCCTCCGGAATCGGCACCCTGCCCCACCTGCCTCGAAAGCCGTATGCGCACCCCACGTCGCCGTCGTGCCACTGGAGCTAGTGTACGAATCGCCACCGACACGGACATTCCGGGCCCGGCGGAGCTGGGGACGCCCACGTAGACGGGGTCCGGGTGGGACTGCGCGGGCGACGGGGAAGGACGCGGTGCCGACACGGGCCACTCGGGACGACGCGGGTGACCCGGGGAACGACGCGGGTGACCCGGGGAACGGCGCGGGCGGCGAGACGGCCACAGCGCCCGAGGATTGACGGCCACAGCGCCCGAGGATTGACGGCCACAGTGCCCGAGGATTGACGGCCACCGTGCCCGAGGATTGACGGCCACAGTGCCCGACGATTGACGGCCACCGTGCCCGACGACTGACACCCACGTCGCCCGACGACTGCGGCCCCCGCCCGACGACTGCGGCCCCCGCCCGACCCGCCCCTTGGAATGAAGGCGTCACCGCCCGCCGTTACGATCATCGCAACGCTGCGAGGGTCGCGGCGGAGGAGGGCCGGACCCGGTGGACCTGTTCGAGTACCAGGCGCGCGACATCTTCGCCCGGCACGGAGTTCCCGTGCTGGACGCCCACACCGCCACCACACCCGAGGAGGCCCGCGCCGCTGCGGAACGCCTCGGTGGGGGAACCGTCGTCGTGAAGGCGCAGGTCAAGACGGGCGGCCGAGGAAAGGCGGGGGGCGTCAAGCTGGCCCACAGCCCGGAGGAGGCCGCCGCCCATGCCGCCGCCATCCTTGGCATGGACATCAAGGGCCACACGGTCCATCGCGTGATGATCGCGGCGGGCGCGCGCATCGCCGAGGAGTACTACGTGTCGATCCTGCTCGACCGCTCCAACCGCTCGTACCTCGCGATGGCGAGCGTCGAGGGTGGCGTGGACATCGAGCAGCTCGCCGTCGAGCGCCCCGAGGCGCTGGCCAAGATCCCGGTCGACCCGCGCACCGGCATCGACGACGCCAAGGCCCGGGACATCGTGCAGGCGGCGGGCTTCGCCGACGACGTCGCCCCGCAGGTCGCACAGATCCTCACCCAGCTGTGGGCTGTCTACCAGGCCGAGGACGCGACCCTCGTCGAGGTCAACCCTCTGGTCCGCACCGAGGACGGTCGCGTGATCGCCCTGGACGCCAAGGTGTCCCTCGACGACAACGCGGACTTCCGCCACGCCGAGCGCGCCGAGCTGGTCGACCCGTCCGCCACTGATCCGCTCGAGGCGAAGGCGGCCGAGCACGACCTGAACTACGTGCGCCTGGAGGGCCAGGTCGGGATCATCGGCAACGGAGCCGGCTTGGTGATGAGCACGCTCGACGTGGTCGCCTACGCCGGCGAGGCACACGGCGGGATGAGGCCCGCCAACTTCCTGGACATCGGTGGCGGCGCGTCGGCCGAGGTGATGGCCGCCGGTCTCGACGTGATCCTCAGCGACCCGCAGGTGCGCAGCGTCTTCGTCAACGTCTTCGGCGGTATCACGGCCTGCGACGAGGTCGCCAACGGCATCGTGCACGCGCTGGAGATCCTCGGCGGCAAGGAGACCAAGCCGCTCGTCGTCCGCATCGACGGCAACAACGTCGAGGAGGGCCGGCGCATCCTTGCCGCCGCGAACCACCCCTTGGTCACCGTGGTGGACACCATGGACGACGCCGCCGACACCGCCGCGCGGCTCGCCGCCGAAGCGACCGTCACCGCCTGACCGCGAAGACCCACCCGCCCCAGACCGAGAGAGAGCACCCACGCGCATGGCGATCTTCATCGACGAGACCTCCCGGGTCGTCGTCCAGGGCATGACCGGCGCCGAGGGCCAGAAGCACACCGCCCGCATGCTCGCCGCCGGCACCGCGATCGTCGGCGGGGTCAACCCGCGCAAGGCGGGGACGTCGGTGACCTTCCCGTTGGGCGAAGCCACGACCGACGTCCCGGTCTACGGCTCCGTCGCCGAGGCGATGGCGGCGACCGGCGCGGACGTCTCGGTGGTCTTCGTCCCGCCCGCCCACGCCAAGGCGGCCGTGATCGAGGCGGTCGACGCAGGGATGCCGCTCGTGGTCATCATCACCGAGGGCATCCCCGTGGCCGACAGCGCCTCGTTCCTCGCCCACGCACAGGCGCACGGAACCCGGCTGATCGGCCCCAACTGCCCCGGGATCATCAGCCCGGGCAAGTCCAACGTCGGCATCACCCCGGCGGACATCACCGGGCCCGGGCCCGTCGGCCTGGTCTCGAAGTCGGGGACGCTGACCTACCAGATGATGTACGAGCTGCGGGACCTCGGGTTCTCCACCGCGATCGGGATCGGCGGCGACCCCATCATCGGGACCACCCACATCGACGCACTCGCGGCCTTCGAGGCGGACCCGGACACCGCGGCGATCGTCCTCATCGGCGAGATCGGCGGCGACGCGGAGGAGCGCGCGGCGGCGTTCATCGCGGAGCACATGACCAAGCCCGTGGTCGGCTACGTCGCCGGCTTCACCGCCCCCGAGGGTCGCACCATGGGCCATGCAGGGGCGATCGTCTCCGGGTCCTCCGGCACGGCGCAGGCCAAGAAGGAGGCGCTCGAGGCCGCCGGGGTGCGAGTGGGCAAGACCCCCAGCGAGACCGCCGAGCTGATCCACGCGCTGCTGCGCTGAGCCACGAGGACGACGCCGCCGCTCGGGCGACCGGCCCGGCGACCGGGACGACGCGGCCCGACACGGCGACACGCCCGGCGCCCGCCCCCTGCACCCCTGTGCGGATCGGGAGGGGACGATGGGCGGGTGAGCCGCCCTCCCGTGCCCCGACAGCGCGGATCCGCGCGCCCGGGGCCGCCGACGGCCTCACGCTCCGCGACGCCCGGTCAACCAGCCCCGCCATCCGGGCAACCAGCACCGGCTTCCGGGCGCCCGGCCACGCCGGACGTGCCGGGCCGCATCGTCCCCGGCCCGCGAGGCGCGCCCGAGTCCCGGCCGGCGCCCGGCCCTCGCTCCGTGCCCACGCCCCGCACCAGACCCGCCCGCGCCCCGGCGACCATCACGGCACCCCGCGCGCGGACCACCCCGACCCGCACCACCGCCACGCGCGCCACCGGCATGCGCGCCGCCCCGACCCGCACCGGGACCGGCGTCGGTAGCCCGAGCAGCGCGATCGGCGGGGCCCCGGCCTGGGTCTCCGGCCTGCTCGCCGGTTCGCAGGCCGCGCTGCTCTCCGCGCTGGTCGTGGTGATGCCAGCCCTGGCCGCGTACGTGGCTACGTCGGCAGATCCCGCGAACGCCGAGGTCGGATGGCCGCAGTCCGTCGCGGTCGGCGGCGTCCTCTGGCTGCTCGGCCACGGCGCCATCGCGGGCACCGGCGGCGCGCTGGTGACGCTCGTCCCGCTCGGGATCACCGGCCTCGCCGTCTTCTCCGCCTTCGCGTCCGCTCGACGGTCGGCACAGCCGACCCGTGGAGCATGGCTGGCCGGAATCGGTGGCTACGCGGGCGTGGTCGTCGTCGTCGTGGCACTCGTGGGAGACGCGGGACCGCTCGGTGCGGGCGCCTGGGGGGTGATCCGCACGATCCTGGGGACCCTGGCCATCGCCGCGGTCGGGCTCGGGCTCGGGCTCCTCCGCAGCGGGAGCCTGCGGGAGATCACCAGGCCGCTGTGGTCCCGGGTCCACCCGCTGCTGCGCGCGTCGGGGAGGGCGGGCGTGATGGTCGTCGCGACGCTCGTCGCGACGTCCGCCGTGGTCACCTCGGCCTGGCTGGTGTCCGGACGGGCCGCCGCCGGCGACGTCATCGACGGGCTCGGCCTGGACACGTTCAGCGGAGGGATCCTCGCCTTCGCCCAGCTCGCCCTGGCGCCCAACCTGGTGCTCTGGGTGACGGCCTGGGTCGCCGGGCCCGGGTTCTCGGTCGGCGAGGGCACCCTGTACTCCCCGACCGAGGTGGTCAGCGGACCGTTGCCCGCGCTGCCGATGCTCGGGGCCCTCCCGACGGAGGGCGGCAACGGCCCGGCCGCGTGGGCGCCGCTCCTCGTGATCGGGACGGGCGCGCTCGCCGGCTGGTGGCTGCACCGGAACCTCCGGGTGCAGTCCGGGTGGGAGACGTTCGCAGCCGCCCTCGGCACCGGGGTGGTGGCGGGCCTCGCAGCCGGGGCGCTCACCCTGCTCGCGGGGGGCTCGGCCGGTCCCGGGCGGCTCGCCGTGGTCGGCGGCCCCGCCCTCTCCGTCGCCATGACCGTGGCGGGGCTGGCCCTCGTCGGAGCTCTGCTCACGGCAGTCCCGACCGACGACGTGGTCCGTGCCCGCTGTGCCCGCGTGTGCCGCACGATCTGGTCGAGCCTGCGGGGAACGACCCCGCCCGCCGAGGCAACCCCCACCGGTACCGAGCCCGGCGGCTGATCAGTTCCCGGACTGCCCCGTCATCTCCTCGAGTCGCTCGACCAGCGCCTCCTGGTAGCGGGTCTCGCACGCTTGACGTGCGCTGAGGGTCAACGCCCGGGACACGCACTCCTGGCGCTCCATCTGCACCGGCCACAGCGCCAGCATCACCGAGAACGAGATGGCGAGCAGGCTCGCGAAGACCAGGCCGAGCAGCAGCACCGGAGCCAGCCGTTCGCGCAGGCCCGGGCGCCACACGGCCCGCAGCGCCCGCACCCCGACGACGATCGCGGCGACGGAGAACAGCAGCGCCGCGGCCTGCATCGGCAGCGGCAGCGTCCCGGTGACCAGCGCGGCGAGCACCAGAAGCACGAAGTGGGTGACCAGCCGTTGTGCCGCCCGCGCCTCGTCAGGGTCCGGCGCAGGCGGGGACGGGCGGCCGCGTCCCCGTCGGGGGAGCCCGGCTCGGCTCGGCGGCTGCTGCACGGGCGTCAGTCTCGCATCCCCCGCAGTCGCCGCGGTGCGCGGCGGTAGGGTCGGGCCGTGCCGCCTCCCAGCCCGCCGCCAGCAGCGTCACCGCGGCCTGCGACACCACCGGACGACCGCGTCGTGGTGCCGGAGCGCTCGCGCGTGGTGGTGCTCATCTCCGGCACGGGCTCCAACCTGGCGGCCCTGCTCGAGGCGCACGACGACGCCGCCTACGGCGCCCGGGTGGTCGGCGTCGTGAGCGACCGACCCGGCGCAGGCGGACTGGACATCGCCCGCGAGGCCGGCGTCCCCACGGTGGTGGTCTCGCCGGCCGACTTCCCGGACAGAGCGGCCTGGGACGCCGGCCTCGCCCGCGCCGTCGGGGTCTTCGAGCCGGGGCTGGTGGTGAGCGCGGGATTCATGCGCATCCTGGGTGCCGCGTTCCTGGACCGGTTCGCCGGGAGGGTGGTCAACACCCATCCCGCCCTGCTCCCCGCCTTCCCCGGCGCCCACGCGGTGCGCGACGCCCTCGCCCACGGCGTCCGCGTCACGGGGTGCACCGTGCACGTGGTCGACGCCGGCATCGACACCGGGCCGATCATCGCCCAGAGCGCCGTGGAGATCGCCGCCGACGACGACGAGGAGCGCCTGCACGAGCGGATCAAGGTGGTCGAGCGGGCCCTGCTCGTGGACGTCGTGGGACGCATCGCGCGCGGGGGGCTCACCGTGGAGGGCCGCACGGTCACGGTGGGCTGACCCGCGGCTAGACTCGACCTCGGCCGTGACTGGCGTGAGGTGGAACCGACCACCGGGGAGCGGCCGAAGTTCCCTGCTGAGCACCGCCCGCCTGGGTGCCTGGGTCAGAGTCGACGACCCCGGAGGAACCATGACCCACGGAACCGCCCCGATCCGCCCCACCGCACCGGACGCCCCCGAGACCCGTCGCCCCATCCGGCGAGCGCTGGTCAGCGTCTACGACAAGACCCACCTCGTCGAGCTCGCCACGGCCCTGGCCGACGCCGGCGTGGAGCTCGTCTCCACCGGGTCCACCGCGGCCCGGATCGCCGACGCCGGCCTCCCGGTCACCCCGGTTGACCAGCTCACCGGCTTCCCGGAGTGCCTGGACGGCCGGGTCAAGACCCTGCACCCGAGGGTGCACGCGGGCATCCTTGCCGACCTGCGGCGCCCCGAGCACCGGTCCGAGCTCGCCGAGCTGGAGATCGCGCCGTTCGACCTGGTGGTGGTCAACCTCTACCCGTTCGCCGCGACCGTCGCGTCCGGGGCCGGCCCCGACGAGGTGGTCGAGCAGATCGACATCGGCGGCCCCACCATGGTGCGGGCCGCGGCGAAGAACCACCCGAGCGTCGCCGTCGTCGTCGACCCGGCCCGCTACGACGACGTCGTCGCGGCCGTCCGGGCGGGCGGGTTCACGCTCGCCGAGAGGCAGGCTCTGGCCGCCGCGGCGTTCGTGCACACCGCCACCTACGACGTGGCGGTCGCGTCGTGGATGGGCAACGTGCTGACGCCCACCGACGACGGCTCCGGGTTCCCCGCGTGGGTCGGCGCCACGTGGGATCGGGGTGACGTGCTGCGCTACGGGGAGAACCCCCACCAGCGCGCGGCGCTGTACCGCAACGGCCATGCCCCGCACGGCCTGGCCGTCGGCGAGCAGCTGCACGGCAAGGCGATGAGCTACAACAACTACGTCGACGCCGACGCCGCCTGGCGGGCCGCGTACGACCACTCCGCCCCGGCCGTGGCGATCATCAAGCACGCCAACCCGTGCGGCATCGCGGTCGGCGCCGACCTCGCGGACGCCCACGCCAAGGCGCACGCGTGCGACCCGGTCTCGGCCTACGGCGGGGTGATCGCCGCCAACGGCGTGGTGACCACGGCGATGGCCGAGCAGATCGCCCCCGTCTTCACCGAGGTCGTGCTCGCCCCCGGGTTCGACGACGGAGCGCTGGAGGTCCTGACGGCGAAGAAGAACCTCCGGGTGCTGGTGGTCCCCGGCGGGCCGTCCGCCGCGGTCGAGCTGCGGCCGATCAGCGGGGGTCTGCTCATGCAGAGCGCCGACCGGATCGACGCGCCCGGTGACGACCCGGCCGCCTGGACCCTGGCCGCGGGGGAGCCCGCCGACGCCGGGACGCTCGCCGACCTGGAGTTCGCGTGGCGGGCCGTGCGGGCGGTGAAGTCCAACGCCATCCTGCTCGCCGCGGGCGGGGCCTCCGTCGGGGTGGGGATGGGCCAGGTGAACCGGGTGGACTCGTGCCGGCTCGCGGTCGAGCGGGCCAACGCCCAGGGGACCGAGCGGTCCCGCGGGGCCGTGGCGGCGTCCGACGCGTTCTTCCCGTTCGCCGACGGGCTCGACGTGCTGGTCGCGGCCGGCGTCCGCGCGGTGGTGCAGCCGGGCGGCTCGGTCCGTGACGAGGAGGTCATCGCCGCGGCAGCGGCGGCGGGGGTGACCATGTATCTCACCGGGACCCGGCACTTCGCCCACTGAGTGCGGCGAGGCCCGACTCAGCGTCGGGCGTCGCGCAACGATCGGCCGGCGTCGGCGGCGACGGCCCGGTCCAGGCGGGGCAGAGCGACGCCATCGAAGAGCCGCCGGGCGGCGGAGACGTCCCGGGGGCTGTCCACGGCCAGCGCCGCCGTGAGCACGTCGGTGCCGGGGTGGAACCAGAGCGCCCCGAACCCCGCCGTCGGGTCTCCGCGCAGGACGACGTCGTCGTCCCGGCTTGGCTGGCCGTACAGGGTGAGCTCGTGGCCCAGCTGGGTGGAGAACACGTAGGGGGCGGGGTCGTCGAGGCCCTCCGACCCTTCGAGCAGCGCCCGGACGGCGATCGCGGGACCGCGCAGCGCCCCGTCCCAGTGCCCGCCAGGCACCCACCCGTGCCGGGGCGAGCGTCGCCGGGCCACGTCCCCGACGGCCACGAGCCCGGGGGGTCCGCCGAGTGCCCGGTAGCCGGCGTCCACGAGCACCGACCCGTCGGCCGCCACCGGCAGGGCGTCGGACCAGTCCGACGCCGGGCGCGCGCCGACCGCCGCCAGCACCACGTCGGCGTGCAGCACCTCGCCGTCGGCGAGCTCCACAGCGTCGGCGCCCACCCGGACCACCAGGGCGCCGGTGAGCAGCCGCACCCCGGCGGCCGCGTACCAGGACTCGGTCAACGCACCGACCTCGGGGCCGAGCGCGGTGCTGAGCGGGCTGCCGGCCGCCTCGACCACCGTCACCTGCACCCCGGCGGCCGCGGCGACCCCGGCCACCTCCGCCCCGATCCACCCGGCGCCGACGACCACGAGGCGCGACCCCGGGACGAGCAGCGCCCGGAGCACCGCGGCGTCCGCGGCCGTGTGCAGGGTCGCCGCCCGCTCCCAGCCCGTGGGGACGACGGCGCTGGCCCCGGTGGCGAGCACGACGACGTCGGCGGACACCTCGTCGTGCGCCGTGCGGACGGTCCATGCGTTGCCCGCGGGAACCAGGTCGACGGCGGGCTCGGCGAGGCGCACCTCGTCGGCGCCGGCCAGGTCGAGGCCCAGGTCGTCGGCGAGCCAGAGGGGCTCCGTCCGGCTGAGGAGCTCCTTGGACAGGGGCGGCCGGTCGTAGGGCGGCAGGCCCTCCGCCCCGAGCACCGTGAGGCGTCCGTCGAAACCGCCGGCGCGTAGCGCGGCGACCAGCCCGGCACCCGCCAGCCCGGCACCCACGACGACGACGGAGCGCGGCGGCACGACGTCGGAGACGGTAGGGCGGTCCGGCACGTCGCCCACGGTAGCCTGACCGCCGTGACCCCCCGGCTGGAGCAGCCCGAACGGCACCGCGCGCCGGCGTTGTGGCTGGTCCTCGCGGCGACACTGGCGACGGTGCTCACCGCCCACTTCGTGGGCGCCTTCGAGGCCGCGACGGTGCTGGTCGCGACGCTGGCCGTCGCCGCGGTCTCCCGGGCCGTGGGTCGAGGGCGGCGCCCCGAGGGCATCGCCGTGCGGGCGCTGTGGGTGGACCTGGTGATCCTCGTGGGCCTGGCCGTCGCGCTCACCGTGCTCCTGGGGACGCCCGGAGTCGACTGAGGTAGCGCCCCGGACAGCACAAGGGCCGGGCCGCGCCGTCGAGCGGCGCGCCCCGGCCCTGGCGGCTCAGAGTCGGACGGTGTCCTCGTCCTCGTCGTCGTCGAAGTCCTCGAAGACTGGCTCGTCCTCGGCAGGCGCGGCCGCGGCGACGTAGATCAGCCCGGCGATGGCCGCGCCGAGCAGAGGTGCCAGCCAGAACAGCCAGACCTGGCCCAGGGCCGCCCCTTCGGAGAAGAGCGCGGCGCCGGTCGACCGGGCCGGGTTGAGTGCCCCGCCGGTCACGGTGGCCGTGGTGATCAGCAGGGCCCCGTAGGTCAGGCCGACCGCGAACGGCGCGGACCCCCGCGAAGCCCGGCGTGAGGTGGACCCGAGCCACACGGCCATCAGGATGGCGGCTGCGATGGCCTCGAGGATCAGCGCTGCCCTCCAGTCGAAGGTGACCTGGAGCTGGGAGAGGACCGCGAGCGGGGCCTCGTCGCCCCAGCCGTTGGCGATGGTGTCCATCAGCCCCCGGGCCCCGTCGGCGCCGAGCAGGCCCGGCAGCTCGGACGGCACGGTCGCGAAGACGATGGCTCCGGCCACGACTCCGCCGAACACCTGGGCCACCCAGTAGAGCAGGCTGTCCAGCCAGGCGACGCGTCCGGCGAGGGCCGCGCCAAGTGTCACGGCGGGGTTGAAGTGCCCGCCGGAGACGTGACCGAACGCCACCATCAGGCCGACGAGCACCAGGCCCGGTGCCAGCACGGCGCCCAGGGTGTCCACCCCGAACAGCGGCAGGTACAGGGCCGTGGCCAGCGTGACGAGCACCAGGACGAACGTGCCGAGAGCCTCGATCGCCGCACGGGCGAACAGCCCGGGCCCGAGCGGGTCGACGTACCCGTACCGATCGGCAGCGTCCTCCTCGATCTCGAAGGTCTCGGTCTCGATGTCGACGACCTCGACGACGTCCTCGTCACCGGTCGCGGCGGGGTCGATGGGGTCGGGCTTCTTGGCAGCCATCTCGTTCCTGTCCTCGAATGTCGGCAGCGCCTGTGCGCCGTCCCGAGGCATCATGCCACTGGTACCGGAGGGGGACAGGGGCGCCGCTTCGTTTCGATCACATCTCTTGATGTCGAGTAACCTTGCCGGAGACCAGCAGCCGGGGCTGCCGATGCGGCCCGCGTGCATGACCAGGACACCAGGGAGTCGTTGCATGGGGAAGATCAGGGTTGTCGGACCGGTCGTCGAGCTCGACGGCGACGAGATGACCCGGATCATCTGGCAGTTCATCAAGGACCGGCTGATCCACCCGTACCTCGACATCGACCTGCGCTACTACGACCTGTCGATCGAGAACCGGGACGCCACGGACGACCAGGTGACGATCGACGCCGCCCACGCGATCAAGGAGCACGGCGTGGGCGTCAAGTGCGCGACGATCACCCCGGACGAGGCGCGGGTCGCCGAGTTCGGCCTGAAGAAGATGTGGCTCTCGCCCAACGGCACCGTCCGCAACATCCTCGGCGGCGTGGTGTTCCGCGAACCGATCATCATCGGCAACATCCCGCGCCTGGTGCCGGGCTGGACCAAGCCCATCGTCATCGGTCGTCACGCCCACGGCGACCAGTACCGGGCCACGAACTTCACCGTCCCCGGCCCGGGCACGCTCACGATGACGTACACCCCGGCCGACGGCGGCGCCCCGATCGAGCACCACGTGGTCACGTACCCCGAGGGCGGTGGCGTCGCGATGGGGATGTACAACTTCACCGACTCGATCCGCGACTTCGCGCGGGCGTCGTTCGCCTACGGCCTGCAGCGCGGCTACCCGGTCTACCTGTCGACGAAGAACACGATCCTCAAGGCGTACGACGGCGCCTTCAAGGACCTCTTCGCCGAGGTGTTCGAGGCGGAGTTCAAGGCCGACTTCGAAGCGGCGGGGCTCACCTACGAGCACCGCCTGATCGACGACATGGTGGCCGCCGCGATGAAGTGGGAGGGCGGCTACGTCTGGGCGTGCAAGAACTACGACGGCGACGTGCAGTCGGACACCGTCGCGCAGGGCTTCGGCTCCCTCGGCCTGATGACCTCGGTGCTGATGACCCCGGACGGCCGCACCGTCGAAGCGGAGGCCGCCCACGGGACGGTCACCCGCCACTTCCGCCAGCACCAGGCGGGCAAGCCCACGTCGACCAACCCCATCGCGTCGATCTACGCCTGGACGCGGGGGCTCGCGCACCGCGGCAAGCTGGACGGCACGCCCGAGGTGACGGCGTTCGCAGAGATGCTGGAGGACGTCGTGGTGAAGACTGTTGAGAATGGTGCGATGACCAAGGACCTCGCGCTGCTGGTCGGCCCGGACGCGCCGTGGCTGACGACAGAGGAGTTCCTGGGAGCACTGGACGAGAACCTGGCCGCCCGACTCGCCTGAACCGAGCAGCGACACCCCTGCTGCCGGCGACATCCAAGGAGCGCGAATGACCAGTTCGGCCGAAGCCACGCCGGTCACCGTCACGGTGACGGGTGCCGCTGGTCAGATCGGGTACTCCCTGCTGTTCCGGATCGCCTACGGCGACATGCTGGGGCCGGGCACCCCCGTGAACCTGCGCCTGCTCGAGATCCCGCCCGCGGTGAAGGCCGCCGGGGGAACGGCGATGGAGCTGCACGACTGCGCCTTCCCCCTGCTGCGCTCGGTCGACGTGTTCGACGACCCCAAGGCCGCCTTCGACGGGGTGGGCGTCGCCCTCCTGGTCGGTGCCCGCCCGAGGGGGCCGGGCATGGAGCGCGGCGACCTGCTCGAGGCGAACGGCGGGATCTTCGGCCCGCAGGGTGCGGCGATCAACGCCGGGGCGGCCGAGGACGTCCGCGTGCTCGTGGTGGGGAACCCTGCCAACACGAACGCCCTGATCGCCGCCGCGCACGCTCCCGACGTGCCGGCCGACCGCTTCACCGCGATGACCCGGCTGGACCACAACCGGGCGCTGTCCCAGCTGGCGATGAAGGCGGGCGTCGCGGTGAGCGACATCCGCAGGATGACGATCTGGGGCAACCACTCGGCCACCCAGTACCCGGACGTCTTCCACGCCACCGTCGAGGGCCGACCCGCGACGGAGGTCGTGGACGAGCGGTGGCTGGAGCGCACGTTCATCCCCACCGTCGCGAAGCGGGGCGCGGCGATCATCGAGGCGCGGGGTGCGTCGTCGGCCGCCTCGGCGGCGAACGCGGCCATCGGCCACGTGCGGTCCTGGGTGCTCGGAACGGACGAGGGCGACTGGACCTCGGCGGCGATCTGGTCCGACGGCTCGTACGGCGTACCGGAGGGCTTGGTGTCCTCCTACCCGGTGGTGTCGCGGGGCGGCCGGTGGGAGATCGTGCAGGGGCTGGAGATCAACGAGTTCTCCCGCACGCGGATCGACGCCTCGGTCGCGGAGCTGTCCGAGGAGCGCGACGCGGTTCAGGGGCTCGGGCTGCTCTGAGCGTCCCGCACCCCGAGCCCGGGCATGATGGAGCTATGACTGACGCACAGCGCGAAGGCGGATGGGGCAGGTCGGGCACGGCAGCGTGGCTGGTGGCGGCGGCGATCCTCTGCTGGGCGGTGGCAGGGTTCGGGCTGTTCCAGATGGCGCTGATCGCGGGGAACGAGGCCGTGGAGGCCGAGTTCGGGCAGTCGTCGGCCACCCCGGGCGGCGTCTATGTCGCCGGGATCGCCGGCAGCCTGGCCCTGGCCGTCGCCTTCGTCCTGTGCGCGGTGATGGCGGGGCGGCGTTCCCGGCCGGGCGCGCGCACCCCGTACCTCCTCGCCGGCGGCGGGCTGGGCGCTCTGGGCCTCATGGTCGGTGCCATGGCGGTGCAGCAGCTCACGCTGACCGGGACCATGGCCGACGCCGCCGATGTGGGCGCCTCGACGTCCTTCGCGCAGGGAATGGTGGCCGCGGCCGCCGTGCTGCTGCTCGTCGGGGCCGTCGCGGCCGGGCTCACCGGCCTGCTGCGCCGCTCTCGTGGCTGACCTGAGGGTCCCGATCCGCGTGAAGCCGGGCGCCTCGCGCGCCGGCGTCGGGGGGGCCCGCGGGGACCGCCTGATGGTCGCGGTGAACGCGCGCGCCGTGGACGGGGCGGCCACCGAGGCCGCGCTGGCGGCGGTGGCCGACGCGTTCGGCGTCCGGCGTCGCGACGTCCGCCTGGTCACCGGCGCGACCAGCCGCGACAAGGTGGTCGAGATCGAGGTCGAGGACGACGCCCTCGCTCGGGCGACGGAGCGGCTCGCGGCCCTGCTGGCCGGGTAGGCGCACTCAGTCGAGGGTGCGCTCCAGCAGCAGCACCGGGTGCCACGGCGATCGGTGCACGAAGCGCCCGACCGGCGTGAAGCCCTGAGAGATGTAGTACTGGCGCAGGCGCACGTTGGTCTCCATGCAGTCCAGCCGCAGGGCGCGGGCTCCCGCCTCCCGGGCCCGGTCGGCGGCCCACCCCAGGAGCGTCGTCCCCAGCCCCGTGCCGCCATGCAACCGGTCGATCATGAAGCCGTGGATGTAGGCGGCGGGCACGTCGTCCTCGGGCCACACCCGGTCCGACGCGAGCAGGCGGAGCGCCCCGCTGATGGCGCCGTCCCGGACGGCGACGTTCCACTCACCGAGCGCGACCTGCTCCTCGATGGCGTCCAGCGGGACGTCGTCGCGCCGCCACTGCTGGATCCCGCGGGACTGGAGCCAGTCGGCCGCCGCCACCCGGAGCGCGTGCAGGGCCTCGACGTCGCCCGGCAGCGCCGACCTGATCAGCAGATCCACTGGCGAACCATAGTGCCGAGATGCCGAGTGGTCGACGCGGGTCCATCATCGGCTTCTCGGGGCAGGACACCTGCGTGCCGTGGGCGGGATTCATCCCATTGCTGCAAATTGCTGCAAGCGCTACAGTCGGCCCCCATCCGGGTTTTTCACCCGGGTGAAGTGCGGCGACGAGGGAGTCCCATGGCACAGGCAGCGAACCGACCCGACTCTGACGCCTCCCACGGCAGCACCGGCACCGCCCCCGCCGGTCGCGCACGGGGAGGCCGATCTCGCCGGAGGGCCGGTTCGCCCGGGGCCCCGAGCAGTCGCATCACAGCCGTGATCGCCGGCCTCGCCCTGGCCATGACGGGCGCCGTCGCCCTCGCGCCGCTCACCGCGCCGGCCGACGCCACCGATCACCGCACCGTCGCCCTGGTGGGCGACCTGCAGAGCGAGCTCGGGTGCCCGGGCGACTGGCAGCCGGACTGCGCGGCGACCGAGCTCCTGCCCACCGGGGTCGACGACCGGTACGCCGCCGAGTTCCTCGTCCCCGGCGGTGCCTGGGAGTACAAGGTCGCGCTGAACGACACCTGGGACGAGGCCTACGGCCGCGACGGCGGCGGCGACAACGCCCCGCTCGTGCTCGGCGGCGAGACCCTGCTGCGCGTCGAGTACGACGACATCAGCCACCGCATCTCTCTCACGCCGCTCAACCTGGCCGGCGACTACACCGCCGCCGACGACGCGCTCGTCGCCCCTCCCGTCCGCCAGCCGGGCTCGGCCGAGCAGTTCTACTTCGTGATGACCGACCGGTTCGACAACGCCGACTCGGGCAACGACACGGGCGGGATCGCCGGCGATGCGCTCGATCACGGGTTCGACCCCACGGACAAGGGCTTCTACAACGGTGGCGACCTCGCTGGCCTGCGGGCCCAGCTCGACTACATCGAGGGTCTGGGTACCACGGCGATCTGGCTCACGCCCTCGTTCCTCAACCGCCCCGTCCAGGGCACCGGCGCCGACATCTCCGCCGGCTACCACGGCTACTGGATCACCGACTTCACCCAGATCGACCCGCACCTGGGCACCAACGCCGAGCTCGAGGGCCTCATCGCCGACGCGCACGCACGCGACATCAAGGTCTACTTCGACATCATCACCAACCACACCGCGGACATCATCGACTACGCGGAGGGCCAGTACACGTACATCGACCAGGCGACGACCCCGTACTACGAGGCAGACGGCGTGACCCCCTTCGACCCGGCCGACTACGCCGGCACCGGCACCTTCCCGACCATGGACCCGGCGACGTCGTTCCCGTACACACCGGTGGTCGCCCCCGAGGACGCCGATCTCAAGGTGCCCGCCTGGCTGAACGACGTCACGCTCTACCACAACCGCGGGAACTCGACCTACAGCGGTGAGTCGACCACGTACGGCGACTTCTCCGGGCTCGACGACCTGATGACCGAGCATCCGACGGTGGTCGACGGCTTCATCGACGTCTACCAGACCTGGATCGACCTGGGCATCGACGGCTTCCGCATCGACACCGCCAAGCACGTGAACTTCGAGTTTTGGGAGACGTGGACCACCGAGGTCCTCGACTACGCGCACGCCAGCGGCAAGCCGGAGTTCTTCATGTTCGGTGAGGTGTACGACGCCGACCCGGTCAAGCTCTCGCCGTACGTGCGCCGCACGGACATGAACTCGGTGCTGGACTTCACGTTCCAGTCGGCCGCCTCGACGTTCGCGCGCGGCTTCAGCCCGGACACCCTCACGCAGCTGTTCGCGGGCGACGACATGTACACGACACCCACGACGAGCGCCTCGGCGCTGCCGACGTTCCTCGGCAACCACGACATGGGGCGCATCGGCTACTTCGTGGCCGGCGACGGGAACGGCCTCGAGCGGTCCGAGCTCGCGCACAGCCTGATGTACCTCACCCGCGGCCAGCCGGTGGTCTACTACGGCGACGAGCAGGGCTTCGTCGGCCTCGGCGGCGACAAGAGCGCGCGCCAGACCCTCTTCGCGTCGCAGGTGCCGGAGTACACCGACCAGCAGCTGCTCACCGGCGAGACCGTCGGCTCCGTCGACCGGTTCGACACCGACGCGCCGCTCTACGACCACATCGCCGCGCTCGCGGCGCTGCGGGACACGACGCCCGCCCTGGAGACCGGCGCCCAGATCGAACGCCCGGTGTCCGGCGCAGGTGAGGACTCGGTCTACGCCTTCTCCCGGGTCGACCGGGACGAGAAGGTCGAGCACCTCGTCGCCGTGAACAACGCGACGGCCGCCGCCTCGGTCACCGTCGACACCCTGACACCCGACGCGGGCTTCACGTCGCTGCTCGGCGGCCACGCGGCGGTGGCCGCGGACGCCGACGGCCTCGTCTCGCTCACGGTCCCGGCCTTCTCGGCCGTCGTGCTCGTGGCCGACGCCCCGGTCGCCGCAGGTGCCACCGATATCACGGTCGACCTGCCCACCCCCGGCGCCGCAGTGACGGGCGTCTCGCCCGTCCGGGCGGACGTCGCGGACGACCTCTGGGCGGAGACCTCCTTCGCCCACCGGGTCGTCGGGTCGGACACGTGGGCGCCGCTCGGCACCGCCGAGACGACGTCGCCGCGGGTCTTCCACGACGTGACCGGGCTCGCGGACGGCACGCTCGTCGAGTACCGCGCCGTGAGCGTGGATGCGGCGGGCACGACCGTCGCGGCCTCCACCTACGGCTCGGTCGGCCTCGCGGTCGACGGCGCCGTGCCGGACGACCCGGAGGAGCCCGGGCCGGGCACCGGTCGGACCGACATCACGGTCTCGATCCCCGGCACGCTCAACGATGAGCTCGGCTGCCCGGGCGACTGGCAGCCCGAGTGCGAGGCGATCCAGCTGCCCCACCGCGGCAACGGCGTCTACTCCGGCACCTTCACGGTCCCGGCGGGCGACTGGCTCTACAAGATCGCCATCAACGGCTCCTGGGACGAGAACTACGGCGCCGGCGGTGTGCAGAACGGGGACAACGTCGCCTTCTCGCTCGCCGCCCCCACGGACGTGACCTTCGTCTACGACGACGCAACGAAGTGGTTCACCTCCAGTGCGCAGGGCCCGCTGATCACGCTGCCGGGCTCGTACCAGAGCGAGGTCGGCTGCCCGGGGGACTGGCAGCCGGAGTGCGTCGTGACCTCCCTGCAGGACAAGGAGGGGGACGGGACCTACACCTACACGACGTCGGCGATCCCGGCCGGGTCGTACGAGGTCAAGGTCGCGCACAACCTCGGCTGGGACGAGAACTACGGCGTGGGCGGGGCGCCGGGCGGGGCGAACATCCCGTTCTCCGCGCCGGGCGGCGGCAAGCCGATCACCTTCACCTACGACATCGCCACGCACGTGCTGACGATCGAGGTGACCGACCCGCCGCTGGCCGGCCTCGGGCAGCTCCAGGCGCACTGGATCGACGCCTCCACCATCGCGTGGCCGGCCGACCTGGTGGGCGGCGCGGACCCGGGCGACCTGACCTGGGCCCTGCACCACGCCCCGGACGGCTCGGTCGAGGTGGCCGACGGCGCCCTCGCCGGCGGCGAGAGTGTCGAGCTGGCGCTGGTCGAGGGCGGGCTGACCGACGCCCAGCGTGAGCGCTTCCCGGCATTGGCCGACTACCTGGCCCTGCACCTGGAGGCGGACCGGTCCGACGTCGAGTCATGGCTGACCGGTGAGCTCCTGGTCGCCCAGCACGACGGCGACGACCTCACCGCAGCCACCGGCGTGCAGATCCCGGGCGTGCTCGACGACCTGTATGCCGCCGACGCCGCGGGCCGCACCTTCGGTGCGACCTGGCAGGGCAACCGGCCATCGCTCGCGGTCTGGGCTCCCACGGCGCAGGACGTCGACCTGCTGATCTGGCCCGGCGCCGACGTGTCGGTGGACCCCGAGCGGGTCCAGATGGAGGCGCAGGACGACGGCTCGTGGACGGTCCGCGGTCACCCGCAGTGGCGTGGTGCGGCGTACCGGTACGAGGTGAACGTGTACGTGCCGAGCACCGACGCGGTCGAGGCCAACCAGGTCACCGACCCGGCATCGGTGGCGCTGACGCTCAACTCCACGCACTCGGTGCTGGTCGACCTGGACGACAGGTCGGTGCGCCCCCGTCAGTGGGAGTGGACCGAGCAGCCCGTGGTCGAGCCCGTGGACCAGACGATCTACGAGCTGCACGTCCGCGACTTCTCGATCAGCGACGCCAGCGTGCCCGAGGAGCTGCGCGGCACCTACCTGGCGTTCGCCGAGGAGGGCACGGCGGGACGGGAGCACCTGCGGGCGCTCGCCGACGCCGGCCTGACCACGGTGCACCTGCTGCCCACCTTCGACATCACCACGATCGAGGAGGACCGGGCCGCCCAGGCGACCCCGCCGTGCGACCTGGAGTCGTTCCCGCCGGACTCGCCCGCGCAGCAGGCGTGCATCGCCGAGGTGCGCGACGCCGACGGATTCAACTGGGGCTACGACCCGCTGCACTGGTCCACCCCTGAGGGCTCCTACGCCCTGGACGCGCACGGCGCCGCACGAGTCGTCGAGTTCCGGACCATGGTCGGGGCGCTGCACGCCGACGGCCTCCAGGTGGTGCTGGACAAGGTCTACAACCACACCTCCTCCAGCGGGCAGGCCGAGACCTCGGTGCTCGACCGGGTGGTGCCGGGGTACTACCACCGGCTCAACGCCGTGGGCGCGGTGGAGACGTCGACCTGCTGCCAGAACATCGCGACCGAGCACCGGATGGCCGAGAAGATGATGGTCGAGTCGGTGGTCACCTGGGCCCGTGACTACAAGGTCGACGGGTTCCGGTTCGACCTGATGGGCCACCACTCGGTGGAGAACATGCTCGCCGTCCGGGAGGCGCTCGACGCGCTCACCATGAAGGACGACGGCGTCGACGGGTCGGAGGTGTACCTGTACGGCGAGGGCTGGAACTTCGGTGAGGTGGCTGACAACGCCCTGTTCACCCAGGCGACCCAGGGTCAGCTGGGCGGTACCGGCATCGGGACGTTCAGCGACCGGCTCCGCGACGCCGTCCGGGGCGGCGGGCCGTTCGACGAAGACCCGCGCATCCAGGGCTTCGGCTCGGGGCTGTTCACCGACCCGAACGGGGCGGCCGTCAACGGCTCGGAGGCGGAGCAGGAGGCCCGGCTGGCCCACCAGAGCGACCTGGTGCGGCTGGGACTGGCCGGCAACCTGCGGGACTACGAGTTCCTCACGAGTGCCGGGGAGGTCCAGAGCGGTGCCGAGCTGGACTACAACGGCCAGCCGGCGGGGTACGCGGACTCCCCGGAGGAGGTCATCACGTACGTCGACGCCCATGACAACGAGACCCTGTTCGATGCGCTGACCCTCAAGCTCCCCGTCGACACCCCGATGGCGGACCGGGTGCGGATGAACACCCTCTCGCTGGCGACGACGGCGCTCGCCCAGACCCCGTCCTTCTGGCACGCGGGGGCGGACCTGCTGAGAAGCAAGTCCCTGGACCGGAACAGCTACAACTCCGGTGACTGGTTCAACCTGCTCGACTTCTCCGGTCAGGAGAACGGGTTCGCCCGTGGCCTTCCTCCGGCGCAGGACAACGAGGACAAGTGGGTCTATCACCAGCCGTTGCTGGCGGACCCGGCGCTCGCGCCTGGTCCGGCGGACATCGCCGAGGCGACGGCGTCGGCGCAGGACCTGCTCCGGCTCCGGTTCTCCACCGAGCTGTTCCGGCTGGGCGATGCCGACCTGATCGACGAAAAGGTCACCTTCCCCGGCAGCGGGCCGGACGCCGAGCCGGGCGTGATCGTCATGCACATCGACGACACCGTCGGCGCGGACGTCGACCCGGACCTCGACGGCGTGCTCGTGGTCTTCAACGCCGGTCCCGAGCCGATCACCATCCCGGTGGCCGGCCTGGAGGGCGCGGACTACGCCCTGTCGCCGGTGCTCGCCGAGGGCAGCGACGACGTCGTGCGTGGGACCACCTGGGACGAGGACACCGGCACGGTGAGCGTCCCCGCTCGCACGGTCGCCGTCCTGGTGGACGACGCGGAGTCGACGAGCCCGACCTGGCCGTGGGAGGACGGCTGGACGTGGCCGTGGAACCGGTGAGGTCAGCCCTTGACTGAGCCGGACATCAGGCCGCCGATGAAGTACCTGCCAAGCAGGATGTAGACCAGCAGGGTCGGCACCGAGGCGAGCACCGCCCCGGCCATTGACGCGCCGTAGTTCTGCAGGATCGAGCCGTTGGCCAGGTTGTTCAGGGCAAGAGTGACGGGCCCGTTCTGGCTGGAGGAGAAGAACACCGCGAACAGGAAGTCGTTCCAGGCCGAGGTGAACTGCCAGATCAGCACGACGACGAAGCTGGGGATCGAGAGGGGCAGGACGACCGACCGGTACGTGCGCAGCATGCCCGCCCCGTCCACCCGCGCGGCCTCGATCAGCTCCGCGGGCACCGACTCGTAGTAGTTGCGGAAGATCAGCGTGGTGATCGGGATGCCGTAGATGACGTGCAGGACGATCAGCGTCGGGATCCCGCTGGGCAGGCCGATGCCCAGCACCAGCTGGTTCAGCGGGATGATCACGGCCTGATAGGGGATGAACATCCCGAACAGGATTAGCGTGAAGACGATGTTCGCCCCGCGGAACCGCCACCGCGACAGGACGAAGCCGTTCATCGAGCCAAGGAACGAGGAGATGACGGCGGCCGGCACCACCATCTGCACCGTGCGCCACAGGGCGGGGGAGAGGGTCCTCCACGCCTCGCGCCAGTTCTCCAGGGTCCAGGAGATCGGTAGGTTCCAGGCGCGGGTGGCGGCAGCGTCACCAGGACCCTTAAAGCTGGTCACCAGCAGCACGTAGACGGGGATCAGGATGACGACAAGGAAGAACAGGAGCAGCGCGTACCGCACCGTCCGGCTCACGCTGAATCGCTCGTTGCCCGGTCCGCGCGCCCCCTTCTGCCTGCGCGGGGTGGGCAGGTCGGCGGCGAGGGGTGCCGCGCTGGTGGTGGTCATCGCTTGGCCCCCCTGGCGACCTGGACCAGGTAGGGCACGATCAGCACCGCGACGAAGATCAGCAGGATCGCGGCCACGGCGGCCGCGTTCGCGTAGTCGTACTGGCTCTTGAGCAGGAAGATGTCGATGGCCGGCACCTTGGTCTGGTAGTTGGCCGGCTTGGAGATTGACATGATCAGGTCGAAGACCTTCAGTGACATGTGGCCGATGATGATCACGGCTGCCAGGGCGACCGGGCTCAGCTGCGGGAAGACCACGTGCCGGTACAGCTTCCACTCCGAGGCGCCGTCGATGCGTGCCGCCTCCCGCAGCTCCGCCGGGATGCCGCGGAAGCCGGCGAGGAACAGGGCCATGACGTACCCGGCCAGCTGCCAGATGGCGGGGACCGCGATCGCGGCGATGCCGACGTCGATGTCGTTCCACCAGTTGTTCTGCAGGAAGTCGAGTCCCACCATCTGGAAGAGCCGGTTCAGGCCGCTGGCGTTCTCGCCCTGGTTCGAGTTAAGCAGCCAGCGCCACACCACACCCGAGGCGACGAACGAGACGGACATCGGGAACAGGTACACGGCGCGGAACACGCCCTCGAAGCGCAGCGGCCTGTCGAGCAGCCACGCCCACAGGAACCCGAAGAACATGGCGCCCGCCAGGAACACGACGGTGTAGAGCACCAGGTTCTTCAGCGAGTGCCGGAAGGCGTCGCTGTCGAGGAGCTCCGCGTAGTTCGCCAGACCCACCATCCGTGTCGGCGCCTGTCCGGTGGACTGCGCCGCAGTGTGGCTGTCGGTCATGGACGTCCAGGCGTTGACGGCGATCAGGCCGTAGACGAAGACGCCGATCAGGACGAGGGAGGGCGAGATCAGAAGGAGGGGCGGTCCCCACTGGCGAACCTTGCGCAGCACGGGACCTCCAGGCGGTGATGGTCGATCAGGACGTGACGAGCGGTGGCTGTGGAGTGGCCCCGCCCGGGGGCGGGGCCACTCCACGTCTCTCAGCCGACCGCTGCAGCGAGCTCGTCCTGGAAGGTGGTCAGGTCGGAGCCCCCGGCGGTGTACTTGCTGACGGCGTCCGAGATGGCGTTGGACACCGCGATCGGAGCTGCGGCGCCATGTGCCAGCGAGGGGACGATGGTGTCGGAACCGAAGTCGTCGATCGCGCTCCGCTGGTAGTCGTTGAAGTCGTCGGGGTTGGCGTCGGTCCGGGCGGGGATCGATCCCTTGGCGATGTTGAACTCGGTCTGCCCCTTGAGTGAGCCGACCGCGTCCAGCCAGGCCTCGGCGGCCTCGCGGTGCGGGGCGCCGACCGGGAGGGTGAACGAGTCGGCGAGGAAGCCGAACATCCCGTCCGTCCCGGGCACCGGGAAGTAGATGTAGTCCTCGCCCGCGACCAGGTCCTGGGCGTCGAACTCGCCGGCTGCCCAGTCGCCCATGACGTTGAAGGCGGCGTTGCCGTCGATGACCATCTGCGCCGCATCGGGCCAGTCCAGACCGTCACGGTCGGTGTTGGTGTAGCCGATCAGCCGCTCGAAGTCCTCGAGCGCCGCTGTGACGTCCGAGCCGGACCAGTCGGTGCTCCCGTCCCACAGGCCGTTGTACGCGTCCGCGCCTAGCGATGACATCAGGACGGTCTCCAGCAGGTGGACCTGGGTCCAGGTGGTCGCGACTGAAAGCGCCGTCATGCCGGCGTCCTCCACCGCGTCCATCGCGACGAACCACTCGTCGAGGCTGTCGTAGGTCGCCTCGGGGTCGAGGCCGGCAGCTTCCAGCGCCGAAGGGCTCGCCCACACGACGTTGGATCGGTGGATGTTGGCCGGGACCGAGTAGATCTTGCCGTCGACGGTGAGCAGGTCGATCAGGTCCTGCGGGAACGCGTCGTTGAGACCGAACTCGTCGTACAGGGCGCTGATGTCCTCGACCTGGCCGGCTGCGATGTAGTCGGCGAGCTCCATGCCCGCGTGGGCCTGGAAGGTGTCGGGCGGGTCGCCGGCCTGGAGCCGGGACTGCAGCAGGTCCTTCGCTGCCGAGCCGGCGCCGCCGGCCACTGCGCCGTTGATGAACTCGATGCCGGGGTACATCTCGCCGAAGACCTCGACCAGGCCGTCCAGCCCGGCCTTCTCGCCTCCGGAGGTCCACCACGTGAAGACCTCGACCTCGCTCGCGCCGTTCGTGTCGACGCCCCCGCTCTGGTCGCCACCGCTCTGGTCGTCGCCACCGCACGCTGCGAGCATCAGGCTGGCCGCCGCGATTCCGGCCAGCAGTGCGCTGGATCTCCTCTGACTGCGCATGAACCACGCCTCCATTGCCGTGTCTCCCCGGGCGAGACCGCTCCCCCGGGCCGGGTGAGCCGTGCTACTTCGTCCGGTTCCGAGTGACATCCAACTCCTGCAAGGGCGTTGCCGTCAACAAGTGAACGCAATGCACGCGCTATCCTGCGGCGTGCGCAAGGATCGGGTCCCTCCCGGCTCGCAGACATCACTGCGTGAGGCCAACCGCGCCCGGCTCATCGACGCGGTCCAGAAGCGGGGCTCCATCACCCAGGTCGAGCTGGTCGGGGCCACCGGGCTGTCGGCGGCGACCATCTCCAACATCGTCAAGGAGCTCACGGCCGCGGGGGTGCTGAACACCAGCCCCACGTCCCGCAGCGGCCGGCGGGCGCAGCTGGTCACCCTCGCCCGCGACCTCGGACTGGTCGCGGGCGTCCACTTCTCCGAGAGGTCGATGCGGGTGGCGCTGGCAGACGTCACCCAGCGGGTCATCGCCGAGCAGCGGCTCCCGCTGCCTCCGGAGCACCGGGCCGACAGCAGTCTGGACACGGCGGCGATGCTGATCGACGAGATGCTCGACTCGGTCGGTGCTGCCCGGGCCGAGCTGCTCGCCGTCGGGGTCGGCATCCCGGCGCCGGTTGATCCCGCCACGGGCACCGTCTCCGCCGCGGGGGTGCTGCGCAGCTGGGACGGCGTCGTGGTGCCGACCGTGCTGGAGCAGCACCTGGGGGTGCCGGTCAAGGTGGACAACGAAGCCAACCTCGGCGCGGTGGCCGAGGCTCGGCTCGGCGTTGCCCGCGGCCTGCGGCACGTGATCTACCTGCGCGCCTCGCACGGGCTGGCGCTCGGTCTGATCATCGACGGGCGCATCGTCCACGGACGCATCGGGCTGGCCGGCGAGATCGGCCACATGGTCGTCGACGGCGCCGTCGGTTGCCGTTGCGGCAACACCGGTTGTCTCGAGACGGTGGCCGGGGCCGACGTCCTGCTCTCTCGGCTCCAGTCCGACTACGGTCACCTCACGCTGCGAGACGTGATCTCCCAGGCGCACGACGGCGACCCCCAGCTGCGGGAGGCGCTCGCCGAGACCGGCCGGGTCCTGGGAGGTGCCCTGGCGGTGGCCTGCACGCTGCTGGACCCGGAGATGGTCGTGATCGGGGGCGAGCTGGCCCATGCCGGCGAGATCCTGCTCGAACCGCTGCGTGAGACCGTGCATGCCCGGGCGATGCAGGGTGCGGCCGGCCCGGTGCCGGTGGTGCCCGGGCTCCTTGGCGACCAGGCAGAGGTGCGTGGCGCCCTCGCCCTGGCCCTGGAGCACTCCGCCTTGATCGCGACCCGGATGGGGGCTCGATGAACCGCCGCACCATCGTCGCGGCCGGCGCGGCCCTGCTGCTCATCGTGGCGGCCGGGTGTGCCGAGGCGCCCGAGGATGCGGGCGGGGGGAAGTCGGGCACCATCGCTCTGCTGCTTCCTGAGTCCAAGACCTCCCGCTACGAGAGCATCGACCGGCCGGTGTTCGAGGCGACCCTCGCGGAGATCTGCCCGGACTGCGAGCTGCTGTACGCAAACGCCGGGCAGGACGCGGCCCGTCAGCAGCAGCAGGCGGAGGCCGCCCTCACCCAGGGAGCCGACGTTCTGGTGCTCGACGCCGTCGACTCGGTCGCGGCCCGCAGCATCGTGGAGTCGGCGGCCCGGCGTCGCGTGCCCGTGCTGGCCTACGACCGGTTCATCTCGCAGGCCCCGGTGGCCTTCTTCGTGGCCTACGACGCGGGTCGGGTCGGCCAGCTCCAGGGGCAGGCGCTGGTCGACGCCCTGGGGACGGACCTTGCGCCCGGCGAGGGGATCCTTGCGGTGCACGGGGCCGCCACCGACCCCAACGCCGCCGCCTTCAAGACGGGACTGAGCGAGGTCCTCTTCGGCACCGGGATCCAGATCCTCGCGGAGTACGACACACCGGACTGGAGCCCGGACAAGTCCCAGGAGTGGGTCGAGGCGCAGCTGACCCAGTTCGGGGACCGGGTGGTCGGCGTGTACGCGGCGAACGACGGCACGGCCTCCGGGGCGATCTCGGCGATGCGGGCCGCGGGCATGGACCCGGTGCCCCCGGTGACCGGGCAGGACGCCGAGCTCGCCGCCGTCCAGCGGATCGTCGCGGGCGACCAGCACATGACCGTCTACAAGCGCATCAGTCAGCAGGCCGAGCTCGCCGCGGACCTCGCCGTCGAGCTGCTCCGCGGCGAGGAGCCCAACGCCAGCCTCCTGCGGGACAGCGTCCCCACCCTCCTGCTGACCCCGGTCGCCGTGACCAGAGAGAACCTCGAGAGGGTGATCGTCGACGGCGGCGTCTACACCGTCGAAGAGATCTGCACGCCTGCATACCGCCAGGCGTGTCAGGACATCGGGCTCCTCGAGGAGGAGGGCACGTGACCCAAGGATTTGAAGTGCTGTCGCTGCACGGCATCACCCATAGCTTCGGGGCGGTCCGGGCGCTGATCGACGTCGACCTGGTCGTGCACGCGCACGAGGTGGTCTCCGTCGTCGGCGACAACGGAGCGGGCAAGTCGACCCTCGTGGCGGTGATGGCCGGGGCCCTGGTCCCCGACTCCGGGGAGGTGGTGCTGGACGGCCAGGAGATCCGCCTGACCTCGCCGGGCCTCGCCCGGCAGCTGGGCGTCGCCACGGTGTTCCAGGACCTGGCCCTGTGCGAGGACCTCGACGTCGTGGAGAACCTGTTCCTCGGGCAGGAGGCCCGGCGCGGAGCATTCCTGGACGAGGTCATGATGGAACGGGAGGCGTGGCGGCTGCTCACGCTGCTCGATGCCCGGGTCCCGTCCCTTCGGGTGCCGGTGTCGCACCTGTCCGGAGGTCAGCGCCAGGCCGTCGCCATCGCACGGGCGCTGCTCGGCGAGCCGCAGGTGCTGGTTCTCGACGAGCCGACGGCGTCCCTCGGCGTCACCCAGACCGCCGAGGTGCTCAACCTCATCGAGCGTGTCCGGGACCGTGGCCACGGGATCGTGATGGTCAGCCAGAACATGGCCGACGTCCAGGCCGTCGCCGATCGGGTGGTCGTGCTCCGCCGCGGCCGGCTGAACGGGGAGTTCGACGCCAACACGGCCCGCTACGAGGACATCATCGCCGCGATCACAGGGGTCAGCCGACGGACCGGAGGTCCCTCATGAGCGTTCCTGTCGCACACCGCGCCGGACTCCCGGGCGCTGCCCGGCCCGACTGGCGCTGGCGCACCTGGTGGGACCGCGAGCCCGGTTCGGCGCCCGTCATCGTCGGCCTCGTCGTGATCGTGCTCGTGTTCCAGGCCCTCAACGGCGCGTTCCTCTCCGCGGACAACCTGGTCAACCTCACGCTCCAGGCCGCCACCACGGGGATCATCACCCTCGGGGTCGTGCTCGTCCTGATGGTCGGTCAGATCGACCTGTCGGTTGGGGCGGTCAGCGGGCTGGCGGCGGCCGTCGTGGCCGTCGGACTCGTCCAGCAGGGCTGGCCCCTGCTCGTCGCGGTGCTGGCGGCGATCGCGCTCGGCGCCGGGTTCGGCCTCGGGTACGGCTGGCTGTTCACCCGGCTCGGCGTCCCGTCGTTCGTCATCACCCTCGCTGGTCTGATGGTGGGCGTCGGGTTCCAGGTCCAGGTGCTCGGCGCGACCGGCTCGGTCAACCTGCCGTACGAGTCGTGGCTGGTCCGGTTCACCCAGCAGACGTTCCTGCACCCGTGGACCGCGGCCGCCGTGGTGGCCGGTGTCGTCGTCGGGCACATCGTGATCGGGCTGCTGGAGCACCGGCGACGCCTACTCGCCGACCTGCCGACGCCGTCGCTGGGCGGGATGCTCGCACGGGCGGCCGGGCTCGCCGTCCTGCTCGGCGTGCCGGTGTGGTACCTGAACAACGGCCGGGGTGTCGGGGCGATGGTCGCGGTCTTCCTCGGGCTGGTCCTGGTGGCGGACGTCATGCTGCGCCGGACCCGGTGGGGGCGGTCCGTCCGGGCGATCGGCAGCAACGTCGAGTCGGCGCGGCGGGCGGGCATCGCTGTGCGGCGGGTCTACCTGTCCTGCTTCGCGGCCTGCGCCGGGCTGGCCGCGCTTGCCGGGGTGCTGGCCGCCGGACGGCTCGCGGCCGCGAACCAGAGCACCGGCAGCGCGGACACCACGCTCACGGCGATCGCCGCCGCTGTCATCGGGGGGACGAGCCTCTTCGGGGGCCGGGGGAGCGCCTGGTCGGCCGTGCTGGGGGTCGCGGTCATCCATGCGATCTCCAGCGGGCTCACGCTGCTCAGCGCGGACGGCTCGCTGCGCTACATCGTCACCGGTGTGGTGCTGGCGCTCGCGGTCACCCTCGACGCCGTCGGGCGGCGCACCCGGACGTAGGGCCGGCTCAGCGGGGCGTCTGCTGGTGGAACGCCAGGCGCCAGCCCTCGGGGCGCCACACGTACAGGCTGCTCATCAGGGCCGAGTACCGGGTGCCGCCGCGCTGGGCGGTCGCGGCGTACGTCACCAGCCCGACGTCGGTGCTCGGCTGGGTCACGCGCAGATCGGTGAGCTCGAACGACTCCCAGGAGCCGGGTCGCAGAGACGCCAGGGCGGTGGCCCGGTTGGTGATCACGAGTCCCCCGGGGAGCAGCATCGTCACCGTCTCGTCGAGGATCTCACCGTAGAACCGGCCCGCGTCCGGGGCCTGCCCGGACAGTGCGCGCCAGCCGTGCTGCTCGAGGTCGATCAGGGTGGCTGCAACGGTCATGCTCCCGATGCTAGGCACCTGCGGCGGGGACGCGAGTCCGGCGGGCGCTCCCGCAGCGGGCTCAGCGGAAGACGATGGTGCGGTGCCCGTTGAGCAGCACGCGGTGCTCGGCGTGCCAGCGCACCGCGCGGGCCAGGGCGCGGCGCTCCACGTCCTGCCCCAGGGCCACCAGGTCGTCCACCTTGCGGGTGTGGTCCACCCGCTCGACGTCCTGCTCGATGATCGGGCCCTCGTCCAGCTCGGCTGTCACGTAGTGGGCCGTGGCGCCGATCAGCTTGACCCCGCGGTCGTGGGCCTGCGCGTAGGGCCGGGCACCCTTGAAGCTGGGCAGGAACGAGTGATGGATGTTGATGGCGCGGCCGGCCAGGGCCCGGCAGACGTCGTCGGACAGGATCTGCATGTACCGGGCGAGCACCACCAGCTCGACGTCGAGCTCGGCGACCAGCTCCAGGAGCCGCGCCTCGGCGGCCAGCTTGGTGTCCTTGGTCACCGGGATGTGGTGGAAGTCGATGCCGTAGAACTCCGCCAGGCCGGCCAGGTCGGTGTGGTTGCCGACCACTCCCACGATGTCCACCGGGAGGCCCTCGGAGCGCTGGCGGAAGAGGAGGTCGTTGAGGCAGTGCGCTGCCGTGGAGACCAGCACGAGGGTGCGCATCGGCCGCCCGACGACGTCCAGGGCCCAGGTGAGCGAGAAGTCCGGGGTCAGTGCGTCGAGCGCCTCGGCGAGCTCGGCGCGCGAGGCGCGCGACTCCACCTGGACCCGCATGAAGAACAGTCCGCTGATCGGGTCACCGAACTGCTGGGACTCGGTGATGTTCCCGCCGTGGGCCGCCAGCAGCCCCGCCACCGCGTGCACGATCCCCGGCCGGTCCGGGCAGGACAGGCTGAGCACCCAGTGGGTCGGCTCGTCGCGCGCACGTTCCGGCCCGGGCGTGCTCTGGTCGATCCGATGGTCGCTCACGAGGTGTGAGGGTAGTCCCTCGGGGCCGCGACCACCCTGACCGCCGTGACACCGGCCGGGCGTCGTCCGACGGTGCGTCGGTCGCCGCGGGCCCCCGCCGGATGTCACCATGGGGCGCATGACTGGGCCAGAGGTGAGGATCGACCTCGTCGGGCAGGACGACGCCGGCGAGCTGTTGACCGTGCGGCGCGCCGCGTTCGTGACCGAGGCACAGCTCTACGACGACCCGAACATCCCGCCGCTCACCCAGACCATGGACGAGCTGCGCGCCGATCTGGCCGACCCGGGCGTCGTCACCCTCGGGGCCTGGGCCGGGCACCGCCTCGTCGGGTCCATCCGGGTGGCGATCGACGGCACCAAGGCCACGCTCGGACGGCTCGCCGTCGTGCCCGACCTGCAGGGTCACGGCATCGGGACGGAGCTGCTCCTGGCGATCCCGCCCCACCTGCCCCCGGGCACGTCCGAGGTGTGGGTGTTCACCGGCAAGGACTCCGTGCAGAACATCGCGATGTACACCAAGCACGGCTACCAGCACGAGTACGACGACGTCGCCGGTGACCTCACGTACGCCTACCTGCGGCGGATCCTGCAGCACCAGGCGCCGGAGGGCGACGCCGTCGACGCGGCGCAGGCACCGCCGAACGGCGCCCCTGAGGGTGCCGCCCCGCGCGACGCCGGGTGACCCGCGCACCGGCGCCGCCCGCCTTGCTACCCTGAACCAGTCGCGACTGGCGGACAGGTGGGTCACCACCGGGGAGCGGCGCAGCAGCAGACCACGGGTCGTACGCCTGGGCCCCCGGTTCACCCACACCGTGCGTGTGCGTGCTCCCGGAGCCGCACTGCTGACCGCAAGGAGACACGATGACCGCCCCCTCCAGCCGTGAGCCCGTCCTCGACGCCCCCTTGTCGCAGGTCGACCCCGAGATCGCCGCGGTCCTCGACGGCGAGCTGACCCGCCAGCGCGAGACGCTGGAGATGATCGCCAGCGAGAACTTCGTGCCCCGCGCGGTGCTTCAGGCCCAGGGCAGCGTGCTGACCAACAAGTACGCCGAGGGCTACCCGGGCAAGCGGTACTACGGCGGCTGCGAGCAGGTGGACATCGCCGAGGACCTCGCCCGCACCCGGGCCCGTGACCTGTTCGGCGCCGACCACGCCAACGTCCAGCCGCATGCCGGCGCCCAGGCGAACGCCGCGGTGCTGCACGCGCTGGCCGAGGCCGGCGACCCCATCCTCGGCATGGAGCTGGCCCACGGTGGTCACCTGACCCACGGCATGAAGATCAACTTCTCGGGCAAGCTCTACCGCGTCGGCTCCTACCAGGTGGACCCGCAGACCTTCCGCGTCGACATGGACGTGGTCCGCGCCAAGGCCCTGGAGCACCGCCCCCGGGTGATCATCGCCGGCTGGTCCGCCTACCCGCGGCACCTCGACTTCGCCGCGTTCGCCCAGATCGCCAAGGAGGTCGACGCTGCGCTGTGGGTCGACATGGCCCACTTCGCCGGCCTGGTCGCGGCGGGCCTGCACCCCTCACCCGTGCCGCATGCCGACGTCGTCTCCTCGACCGTGCACAAGACGATCGGCGGCCCGCGCTCCGGCTTCATCCTGTGCCGGTCCGAGCACGCCAAGAAGATCGACTCGGCGGTGTTCCCCGGTCAGCAGGGCGGGCCGCTGATGCACGTCATCGCGGCCAAGGCGGTGGCGTTCAAGATCGCCGCGACGGCCGAGTTCCGGGCCCGCCAGCAGCGCACCCTCGACGGCGCGCGCATCCTGGCCGAGCGGCTGTCGGCGCCCGACGTGGCGGCGGCCGGCGTCTCCGTCCTCACCGGCGGCACCGACGTGCACCTGGTGCTGGTCGACCTGCGCGAGTCCCCGCTGGACGGTCAGCAGGCCGAGGACCTGCTGCACGACGCCGGGATCACCGTGAACCGGAACGCCGTGCCGTTCGACCCGCGCCCGCCGCGGGTGACCTCCGGGCTCCGGATCGGCACCCCGGCGCTGGCCACCCGCGGGTTCGGCGACGACGAGTTCGCCGAGGTGGCCGACATCATCGCCACCACGCTGATCGCCGGGCAGGCGGCCGATGTCGAGGCGCTGCGGGCCCGCGTGGCGAGGCTGACCGACGACTTCCCGCTCTACCCGGGGCTGCAGCAGTGACCGAGGCGTCGATGGCCCAGGTGCTCGACGGCAAGGCCGTGGCCTCCGCGGTCAAGAGGGAGCTGGCCGAGCGGGTGGCGGTGTTGCGGGAGCGCGGCGTCGTGCCCGGGCTCGGGACCGTGCTCGTGGGTGACGACCCCGGCTCGCACGCCTACGTGGCGGGCAAGCACCGGGACTGCGCCGAGGTGGGCATCGACTCGATCCGCGAGGACCTGCCCGCCGACGCGACCCAGGCGGACGTCGAGGCCGCCGTCGACCGGCTCAACGCCGACCCGGCCTGCACGGGCTACATCGTGCAGCTGCCGCTGCCCAAGGGGATCGACACCAACGCGATCCTGGAGCGGGTCGACCCCGCCAAGGACGCCGACGGGCTGCACCCGACCAACCTCGGCCGCCTGGTGCTCCGGGTCAACGAGCCCATCACCTCGCCGCTGCCCTGCACGCCGCGCGGCATCCTCGAGCTGCTCCGTCGGTACGGGATCTCTCTGGCGGGGGCGGACGTCGTCGTGCTGGGGCGGGGGACCACCGTCGGACGGTCGATCGGGCTGCTGCTCACCCGGCGTGAGCACAACGCGACGGTCACGTCGATGCACACGGGCACCCGCGACCTGTCGGCGCACCTGCGCCGGGCGGACGTGATCATTGCCGCCGCGGGCGTGCCGGGGATCGTGACGGCCGACGACGTCCGGCCGGGAGCCGTGGTGCTCGACGTCGGAGTGACGCGGGCGATCGACGAGGAGACCGGCAAGGCGCGGCTGGTGGGAGACGTGGACCCGCGCGTGGCGGAGGTCGCGGCCTGGCTGTCGCCCAACCCGGGCGGCGTCGGTCCGATGACCCGCGCGATGCTGCTCGCCAACGTCGTGGACGCCGCCGAGGCCGCGCTCCGCTGAGTCGTGCGGGCGATCAGCCGCGCGCGGACGGCGTCGCGCGCCGGGCCGCTCGGAGCGCGACGATCGCCCCGAGCACCGGGAGCCCGACGGTCAGCAGGATGTCGGCGGTGAGCAGAACCGGGGAGAACTCCGCGACCTGCGCCGGGGTGGACGCGTAGCCCTCCTCGAGTCCCACCAGGATGTGCAGGTTGAGCACGACGATCATCGCGACGACCAGGCCGACAACGGCGCCGACGACGATCGGGCCGACCACTCCTCGGCGGCGAGGTTCGGGGCTGGATTCCATGGTCGACATCGTCCTCTCCCGCACGGTGGCGCACCAGCCCCACGGGTCGATCGCGAGGTCGGCCGATGAGTTCGCCGGGGCCCGTCGGTCTACCTCCTGTGACAGCGAACCGAGGAGAGGAGCCCGTCATGGGAATCGTCCGACCGCACCTGTGGTACCACTCCCGCGCCCTCGAGGCAGCCGAGCTCTACACGTCCCTGATCCCGAACTCGTCGATCACGGCGGTGCGCACGGCACCGGTCGACATGCCGGGCGTCGAGAAGGGCGCCCCCTTCGTCGTCGAGTTCACGCTCGACGGGATGCCGGTCACCGGGCTGAGCGCCGGGCCGAGCTTCACCCTGGACGAGGCGTTCTCCTTCGTCATCGAGTGCGACACCCAGGAGGAGGTCGACCGCTACTGGGACGCCCTGATCGCCGACGGCGGCGAGCCGAGCCAGTGCGGGTGGCTGAAGGACAAGTTCGGCGTCTCCTGGCAGGTCGTGCCGAGGGTGCTCGACAGCCTCGTCTTCGCGGAGGGCGCGGCCGGCGCCCGCGCGACCGAGGCGATGCTCGCGATGGGTAAGCTCGACATCGCCGCGATCCAGGCCGCGCACGACGGCGCGCTGCAGCCCGACCGCGCGTAGGTCCGGGTCAGCCGTCCGTCGCCGCGGCGCGCAGGGCCTCCGCCAGCGGCGTCGTCGGGCGACCGAGCAGGTCCGACAGGTCGGTGGCACCGCCGGCGAGCAACCCGTCGCGGATGTCGGAGTCGAGGGCCACGAGGAACTGTGCGGTCTCGTCCGGCACACCCGCCGCGACGAGCAGGGTCAGATGCTCGTCGGGCTCCACTCGCCGATGCCTGACCTCACGCCCGACGATCCCGCCGATCGCCACCGCGAGGTCGTCGAAGGTCCACGGGTGGTCGCCGGCCAGCTCGTAGGTGCGCCCGGCGTGCCCTTCCGTGCGCAGCACCACCGAGGCAGCCGCGGCGAAGTCGCCCCGGGGGGCGCTCGCGACGCGTCCGTCGCCGGCGCTGCTGATCACCTCACCGGTGACGCGGGCCTGCTCGAGGGCGGGCACGTAGTTCTCCGTGTACCAGTTGTTGCGCAGGACGGTGAAGTCCAGTCCCGACTCCCGGATCATCTCCTCGGTCGCCTTGTGCTCGGGCGCGAGGATCAGCGGCGACCGGTCCGCATGCGGGGCGCTCGTGTAGACGATCCGTCGCACGCCGGCAGCACGGGCCGCCTCGATCGCGTTGCGGTGCTGCTCGACCCGCTCGCCGACCTGGGTGCCCGAGACGAGCATGAGGGCGTCGGCGCCGGCGAACGGCTCCGTCATGCTGCCCGGCTCGGCGTACTCGACGTGGGCCGTGCGGACGCCGCGCTCGGCCAGGTCGGCGAGCCGGCCGACCTGTCGGCCCGTCGCGACGATGGACCCTGCGGAGACTCCGTGGGCGAGCAGGTCGGCCACGATGAGCCGGCCGAGATGGCCGGTCGCTCCGGTGACGACGACTGACATGGCGTTCCTCCCTGGACGGCGACACCGCGCGAGTGGCACGGCGGGCGGCGTACACGCCACCGACGACAACATGCCGGGGGAGGTGGACCTTCCCGCGCAGGCGGCGCTCGGCGCCAGCGGCGGGCGGGGACGCGCCGGACGATGGGGTTGGATGGCGGGGTGCTGATCGCCACCGTCAACGTCAACGGGGTCCGGGCGGCCTTCCGCCGGGGCATGGGGGAGTGGCTGACTGCGCGCCGGCCCGACGTCCTCCTGCTCCAGGAGACCCGTGCCGGTGAGGAGCACCTGCGCGACCACCTCGACACCGGGACCTGGCACCTGGCCCATGCGGAGTGCGCCACCAAGGGCAGGTCGGGCGTCGCGATCGCGACGCGCCTGCCGATGCGGGCCGTTCGGGTCGGGCTCGACCACGGGGTGGTGAGCAACTCCGGCAGGTGGGTCGAGGCGGACCTGGAGCTTCCCGACGGCGCTGCGCTGACCGTCGTGTCCACCTACATCCATTCCGGCACGCTCGAGACACCCTCGATGGCCGAGAAGTACGCCTTCCTCGACCTGATCACCGCTCGCCTGGCCGACCTGCGCGACCAGGGCGGGCTCGTCGTCGTCGGCGGGGACGTGAACATCGCCCACCGGGACGTCGACCTGAAGAACTGGAAGGGCAACCTCAAGGCGGCGGGGTGCCTGCCCGCCGAGCGCGCCTACCTGGACCGCTGGTTCGAGGCGGGCTGGGTCGACCTCGCCCGACGGCTCGGGGGCGACGGTCCGGGGCCGTACACGTGGTGGTCCTGGCGCGGCAAGGCCTTCGACAACGACGCCGGCTGGCGGATCGACTACCAGATCGCCTCCCCGGGGCTCGCCGCGCGCGCCCTCACCGCGGAGGTGGACCGGGCGCCGTCGTACGCGGAGAGGTTCAGCGACCACGCACCGTTCGTGGTCCGCTACGACCTCTAGGCACGACGACGTCGCCCGGAGCGGCCAGGATTTCGCCCGCTCGGATCGTGCGAACGTCAAACGCTCGACCCCGTTCTTCGCCACAATCGGCACTGCCGTCCCGGCACCGTGACGAACGGAGCGCGTCGATGTCCTCCCCCTGGCAATCCCCGCAGTCCGGCCCTCAGCCCGTACCCCCGTACGCCGCCGACCCGTACGCCGCCGACCCGTATGGATCACCGGCCGAGTTCCACGGTGCCCCCGCGCCGCAGAACGCCGGCCCCGGTAATGCCGCTCGGCCCTATGGCGCGCAGCCGTATGCCGCTCAGCCCTACGGGGCTCAGCCGACCAACCCGTACGCGGCGCAGCCCTACGGCGCCCAACCCGGGTACGGCGCCCAGCCCTACGGCGCACAGACCTACGGCTACTACGCCGCGCGCAAGCCGGGCACCAACGGGTACGCCGTCACGTCGTTGATTCTCGGGCTGCTCGGCGGGAGCGTGCTGGGGGTCATCTTCGGCCACGTCGCGCTGAACCAGATCAAGACAACGGGTCAGGAAGGGCGGGGTCTGGCCATCGCCGGGCTCGTCCTGAGCTACGGCTGGCTGACGCTCCTGATCTTCCTGTTCATCTTGCCCGCGATCTTCAGCAGCCCCGGCTACTACTGATGTGCCCGCCCGAGTCCTCGAGCGGGTGAAAGTCGTCACCGGATTCGCCATCGGGACCCCGGTCCCTTGACCAGTTTGTCCGTCGTCGTCACGCTTGGGCGGTGTCGGGGCCCATGGCGAAGCGCACCGAGCGGGCACTCGTCCGCGGGTTGGCTGCCGTGCGCGTCGCCCAGTTCGTCTCGTTCGGACCGGCTGCACTGACCGCCAAGACCAACACCTACCACTGGGGTGACCTCGCGCTCTGGCTGTACGCCGCCGCGCTGGTGTGGTCGGTGGTGCTCTACACCCACGGGCTGCGCCGGCACTGGTTCGAGACGCGATGGATCGTGGCCGACGTCGTGTTCATGGCGGGGGCGGCGGCCGTCGTCGGCCTCGCGTGCCTTCCGGGTCGCTCGTTCACCTGGGACAACTGGACCACCGGCCCGGCCACGGGGGCGGCCGTCCTCGCGGTGGTCTACGGCCGCCGGTGGCTGGCCGCTGCCAGCATGGCCCTGCTGGTCACCGCTCACGTGGTCGCGACCCGCGGCGACCTGGGGGTGCCGGGCGCCCTCGGCTCGGTCACCGCCCACGCCGTCAGCCTGGTCGGGTTCTCCATCGCCGCGGCGCTGATGACCGGATCCCTTCGCGCGTCGGCGCGGCGCAGTGACGAGCTCGCCCAGGTGGCGCTCGAGGCCCAGCATGCCGAGTCGACCATTCGGGCGCGGATGGACGAACGCACCCGTCAGTACCGCCTGCTCCACGACACGGTGCTCTCCACCCTGAGCGCCATCGGCCGTGGGGGCCTGGACCACCGCCGACAGGAGGTCAAGGAGCGGTGCGCCCGCGACGCGGCGTACCTACGGGGTCTGATCACCGGCGGGGACGACGACGCCCCGACCAGCCTGGGCGCCGCCCTCTCGACGGTCATCCGTGACCAGGCCGCCCTGGACCTGGACGTGCAGCCGCACTTCGACAGTCTCCCCAAGGACGTGCCCGACGACGTCGTGGCGGCGATCTCCGCCGCGGTGCGTGAAGCGCTGAACAACGTGGCGAAGCACGCGGGGACCAAGCACGCGTGGCTGATGGCGACGGGCTCGGCGGACGGCTCGCTCGCGGTGAGCGTCACTGACCGCGGGGCAGGGGTGGACCTGGCCGCCGGGAACGGCGACGGCCTGGGGATCACCGGCTCCATCCACGACCGGATGCGAGAGATCGGCGGGACCGCGACCATTCACAGCGCCATCGGCGAAGGCACCACGGTGGAGATCTCATGGCCGACGTGATCACCGTGGCCGCGATCGACGACGACCGCATGCTGCTCCAGGGCATGGGTGCGTGGCTCGCGCCGGTGCCCGACATCCGGTTGGTGATCTCGGTGACCTCGGTCGCCGAGTTCGAGCGGGCGGGGGTGGGCGTCGATGTGGCCCTGCTGGACCTGAACCTGCGCAACGGGTCGGATCCCGGCGACAACGTGCGGGCGCTGCTGGCGTGCGGAGCTCGGGTGCTGGTGATGTCCGTGATCCCGGACACCGAGCACGTGATCGCGACGGTGGAGGCCGGCGCCTCCGGCTACGTGACCAAGTCCAACGACCTCGACGCGCTCACCGAGGCCATCCGGGAGGTCGCGACAGGCGGATCCCCGATCACGCCCGAGCTGGCCTTCGCGCTCAGCCGCGACGTGCGCGCCCGGCGCCCCAACCTCTCGCCGAAGGAGACGGCGGTGCTGGGCCATTACGCGGCGGGCATGACGCTGGAGGCCGTGGCGCGCCGGATGGACATCGCACCGGGGACGGTGCGTGAGTACCTGGCCCGGATCAAGCGCAAGTACGAGGCCGTCGGGCGCCCGGCATACACCAAGCTCGAGCTGGCCCAGCGCCTGCGTGAGGACCGCCTCGAGCTGGACACGCTGTCCTGACGAGCCCGCGGGCCGCCGGGCGCCTCTGAGCTTGTCGGACGATTAGCCGACATCGCTTTTCTCCCCTGTGACCTGGGGCACCGCTAGCGTCGATCGCGAGATACCGGCCAGGTGCGGAGCCCCCCATGACACACGTGCTCACCGCCATCGGCGGTGCCATCGCGGTGGCGCTCGTCATCTGGCTGGCGAAGGGGATCGTCGTCCCGGACCAGGTGCCTGTTGCGGTGGGCCTCGCGGTTCTGGCGGTCGTCTGCACGTTGCTCGCCGTGCGGCGAGAGGGGCGTGTCGGTGTGAAGTAGGGGGTCACACCGGCTCGCCGACTCGGTGGGCGATGGAGTGGCACGACGGCGGCAGGCACAGCCCGACGGTGCTCGTCGCCACAGTGGTCGGGGCTGCATCAGCTACCCCATGGCTGTCCCCCGGCAGCCTCGACCACTACTCCCGCCGACCCTGCGGCGCCATGGCGGTCGGGGTGCGACCCGCGTCGGCAACCCGACATGGGTGCCCCCGCGATGCGAGTGCTGGACGTCAGGCCGGCACGGCGGCGGCGGTGGGGCACGATGGACCGATGAGCGACCCAGACCTCCAGGGACCAGACGACGCCGACGACGTCGAGCTCGGCCCGCGCCGCTCGCGGCGCACCTGGGTGGTCGTCACCGGCATCGTGGTCGCCATCGCGCTGGCCGCGGTCTACGCCGTCCCCGCCTTGAGCACGTGGTTCGCGGTGTCGGTCGGCGACAACCGCCCGTCCGGCGTCGCCTGCGCCGACCTCCCGACCCGGGCGGAGGTGGAGAATGCGGCTGCCCTGCGCTCAGACCTGGTGCGGCGCATCGAGGCGGTGGGAGCGGACGACGGTAGCGTCGTCGTCTACCTCACGGTGCCGTGCCCCGAGACCCATCCGGACCGCGCCGAGATCCTGATCACCTACCCGGGCGGGGACGACCGCGAGCGGATCCAGGCGATCCTCGCCGAGGAGTCCTTCGGCGTCCCCGTCAGCCTGCTGAACGTCTGACATCCGCGCGGTGATCATGCGGGCGTGCCCATCTCGACCCGGGGGTGGCTAGCCTGGAGTGACATCACCAGGGAGGTGTCACGGTGCTCGCAGCGCTGGCCGGAGCCGGCCTCTCCACGGCCGCCGGACTGAACGCCTTCATCCCGTTCGTGCTGGTCGGGATGCTGGACCGGTTCACCACGCTCGTCGACCTGCCGTCGTCCCTCGAGTGGATATCCAGCTGGCCGGCGATCGGGATCGGGATGCTGCTCCTGGTGGGGGACGTGGTGCTGGACAAGGTGCCCGGCGTGGACCACGTGAGCGACGCGATCCAGACTGCGGTGCGTCCGTTGATGGGCGGGCTGATGTTCGCGGCCGCGTCCGGCGCCGAGCAGATCGAGCAGTCCGACTGGTGGCGGGGGAACCCGTGGGCCGGCGTGATCGCCGGGGTGGCCGTGGCCGGGACGGTGCACGCCGGCAAGGCGCTCAGCCGTCCGCTGGTCAACGCCGGGACCCTCGGCCTGGGCACGCCCCTGGTCTCGGCCGGCGAGGACGTCACCTCCGCGGCCGTGAGCGTGATCGCCGTCCTCGCCCCGATCCTGGTGATCGGGGTTCTGCTGGTGCTCGGCTACGTCCTCTTCCGGCTCTACCGGTTCCGCCGGCGCCGCAGGGTGGCCCGAGCCCGTGCCGCCGAGGGGTCAAGTCACGGGGTCGCTCCGCCGACACACTGACGTGAGCCCGTGGCGCCTGAGCGACATCCCCGCGGTGTTCCGGGCGGCCGGACGGGGGCTGTTCGGCCCACCCCTCGGGTGCAGCGGAGACCTGGACCACCACATCGTGATCCCGGCCGACGCCGAGGGCCGTCCCGGCTATCACCTGCTGGCGCCGGGGCACTCGATGCACATCCGTCAGGTCCGCGAGGGCACCGCGTCTGACTTCACCGGCCGGCACGACGGCCGTCGAGTACACGATCCTGATGACCGACGGGACGTTGCTCACGGAGTGGCAGCTCGACCGGCGGGGCTGGGCGTTCGTCGTGGGGCTGCTGCGGCGCCCGTCCGACGGTCCGGAGGCCGACCAGCTGGGGCGGACCGCCCTGGCGTCGTGGACCTGGCTGCCCGACGACGTCGCCGGGCAGGTTCGGTAGGTCGGCGGACGGCAGGTCCGGGGCCACGGCGAGGGCGGTTTTCTCCCGCGGAATCCGTGGATTTGAGCACCCAAAGGGCCCAGGTCGCGCCGTGGGACCGCCTCTAGCCTGAAAGTGCCCCCGGTCGACTATCGACGCCCGTGGGCGGTTGTCGGGTGACCCAAAGGAGCGAAGCCTGATGAGTGTTCGTACCCCCATGACCCTGGCCTCCGTCGAGGCCGAGGCGGGCCTGCGGGCCGCCCTCACCCTTGACCCGCCCGGTGTGATCGCGGCGGTCAAGGCCTCCGGGATCAAGGGACGCGGCGGCGCCGGGTTCCCCGCCGGAGTCAAGTGGGAGATCGCCGCGAACGCGTCGGCCCCGAACGGGCAGCGGTACGTGGTGTGCAATGCCGACGAGGGCGAGCCGGGCACGTTCAAGGACCGCGTCCTGCTGTCTGAGCTCGCCGACCTCGTCTTCGAGGGCATGACGATCGCCGGGTTCGCGATCGGCTCCACCGAGGGGATCCTCTACCTGCGCGGCGAGTACATCTACCTGCGCGACCAGCTCGAGGCCTGCCTGACTGCGCGCCGCGAGGCCAACCTGCTCGGCACCGCGATCATGGGCAACCCGAAGGTCAACTTCGACATCCACATCCACATGGGTGCCGGCGCCTACGTCTGCGGCGAGGAGACGGCGCTGATCGAGAGCCTGGAGGGGCGCCGCGGCGAGCCGCGCAACCGCCCCCCGTTCCCGGTGATCTCCGGGCTGCACAAGGCACCCACCACGGTGAACAACGTGGAGACGTTCGCCTGGGTCGCGGCCATCCTGGCCAAGGGCTCCGACTGGTTCGCTGCCATCGGTACCGACCACTCGACCGGCCCCAAGCTGCTCTCCATCTCCGGTGACGTCGCTCGCCCGGGCGTGTACGAGTTCCCGCTGGGTGTGCCGATCGCCGAGGTGCTGGCAGCGGCAGGCGGCGAGGACGCCAAGGCAGCCATCGTCGGCGGTGCGTCCGGCGAGTGCGTGCCCGCGTCGGAGTTCTCCCGCGCGATCAGCTACGAGGACGTGTCCACCGGCGGCGCGGTGATCGTGATCGGCCCGGACCGCGACCTGCTGGAGGTCCTGGAGAACCTGCAGTGGTTCTTCGTCAACGAGTCGTGCGGTCAGTGCACCCCGTGCCGCGTCGGCAACATCAAGCTGCTCGAGGGCATCCAGATGCTCCGCCGCGGCGAGTGCACCCTGGAGCACCTCGACGACCTGATGGGGTTGAGCGGCACCATGCAGATCACCTCCAAGTGTGGGCTGGGCCAGACGAGCCCCAACGTCTTCCTGTCCATCGTCAAGCACTACCGGTCGGAGATTCTCGACCGCGTACCCACGACTGCCTGAAGGCGAGAAGGAGCACCGATGAACGCCCAGGACGCCGGACGCATCACCGACACGGCCGCCCTTGCGACGGCCACGCTGGACACGCCGGTCGAGATGGTCACCGTGACCGTCGACGGCAAGGAGGTCGAGGTGCCCAAGGGCGCCAGCATCCTCGATGCCGCCAAGGCCGCGGGTCGCCGGATCCCCACCCTGTGCCACCACCCGGACCTGCCCGACCAGGGCATCTGCCGGGTGTGCGTGGTCGAGGTCACCGGCCAGCGCAACCTGCAGGCCAGCTGCGCGTACCCGATCACCACGCCGGTGGAGATCAGCACCTACAGCGCCCGCGTGCGTCAGGCTCGGCGCGACGTGATCGACCTGATGCTCGCCGAGCACTGCGGTGACTGCCAGACCTGCAACCGGAACGGCAACTGCGAGCTGCAGGACCTGGCCGCGGAGTACGGCTCGGACCGCTTCCGGTTCGGTCACCGCACCGAGCGGCTGCGCATCTTCGACAACATGGGCCCGTCGATCGTGCGCGACATGGACAAGTGCGTCCACTGCCTGCGCTGCATCCGCACGTGCGTGGAGCTGCAGGGCGTCGGGGCGCTGGGCGTCATCGGCCGCGGCGACGGCACCACGATGGCGCCCTACCTGGGTCTCCCGATCTCCGAGGTGTCCTGCATCAACTGCGGCCAGTGCATCAACCGGTGCCCCACCGGCGCGCTGACCGCCAAGGACAACACCGATGACGTGTGGGCCGCCCTCGAGGACCCCACCAAGCACGTGGTGATCCAGACCGCGCCCGCACCCCGCGCGGCGATCGGCGAGGAGTTCGGTCAGGTGCCGGGCACCACGATGACGTGGCAGCTCAACACCGCCCTGAAGGAGATCGGGTTCGACAAGGTCTTCGACACCAACTTCAGTGCCGACCTGACCATCATCGAGGAGGGCACCGAGCTGCTGCTCCGCCTCTACGAGAACCTGGTGCAGGGTGACTCGACGCGGCCGGTGCCGCAGTTCACCTCGTGCAGCCCGGGCTGGATCAAGTACATCGAGCACAACTACCCCGAGTACCTGCCCAACCTGTCCAGCTGCAAGAGCCCGCAGCAGATGTTCGGCGCGCTCATCAAGACCTGGTACGCCAAGGCGAACAACATCGACCCGGCCGACGTCGTCTCGGTGTCGCTCATGCCGTGCACGGCCAAGAAGTTCGAGACCACCCGGCCGGAGATGACCGACAGCGGCTTCGCCGACGTCGACCTCGCGCTCACGACCCGTGAGCTCGGCACGATGATCCGCGAGCACGGCATCCACCTGCCCGATCTGCGGGAGAGCGAGTTCGACGACCCGTTCGGCACCGCGTCCGGCTCCGGCATCATCTTCGGCGCCACCGGCGGCGTGATGGAGGCGGCGCTGCGCACGGTCATCGAGCTCGTCACCGGGCTCAAGGTCGAGGACCTGTTCAGCCACGCCGACATCACCCCGGTGCGGGGCTTCGAGGGCGCCCGCCTGGCCGAGGTGACCATCCCGGACGACGTCGGGCCGGTCCCCGGTCTGCTCGCCCACCTCGTGCCCGACTGGAACTGGCTGCGGGGCGCCACCCTGAAGCTCGCCGTCGTGCACGGAACCGCCAACGCCGAGAAGGTGATGGACGACATCAAGGCCGGCGGGATCTTCAGCGAGTGCCACTTCATCGAGTTCATGGCCTGCCCCGGCGGGTGCCTCGGCGGCGGCGGCCAGCCGATCCCCACGAGCGTGGAGATCCGGACCTCCCGCGCCAAGGCGATCTACGGCGAGGACGCCCACTACGGCAAAACCGGACGGGCACGCAAGAGCCACGAGAACCCCGCGGTGCTGCGGCTCTACAACGAGTTCCTCACCGACGGTCCGAACGGGCACACCGCTCACCACCTGCTGCACACCGAGTACACCGCCCGTGGCACGTTCATCGACGCCAGCGGCCGCAAGAGCGAGGAATCGACATGCTGACCCTCCCCGCAGAGGTCGAGACGGACAACTCCGACCTGATCGCGCTCATCGACTCTCTGGTCGCTGAGCACGGCACCGACCGGAGCGCCCTGATCCCGGTGCTGCAGGACCTGCGTGCCATCCACCACGACATCAGCGACATCGCGATGCAGGTGGTCGCCGACCGGCTGGGCATCACGCCGGTCGCGGTCCACGGTGTGGCGACGTTCTATGCCTTCCTCGGGACGGGGGTCACGGGCCGGCACGTGCTCCGCCTGTGCCGCACGCTGAGCTGTGAGATGGCAGGCATGCGCCGGATCGCCGACTACCTCGAGAAGGAGCTCGGTGTGTCGTTCGGCGGGACGACCGCAGACGGCGAGTTCACCCTGGAGTGGGCCAACTGCATCGGCCTGTGCGACCGGCCACCGGCGATGCTCGTGGACACCGAGGCGCGGGTGCAGCTCACGCCGGAGCGGGTCGACGAGATCCTCGCCGGACTGCGCGTCGGCGCCTGAGGGAACCGGCCGCCGCGGGGAGACAACCCCGGGGCCGCCGGTCTCGGGTCGACGTTCTGCGCTGACTCTCCGACACTAGGAGCGGACAGAGCCCGCCAGGGCCCGCACCCTTGCCGCAGAGGAGCAGACGTGGCCTACGACTCTGGCACGCGGGAGTACCCGTCCGGCGGAGCGCGAGACCCCGGATCGCCCGGCCCCATGCCCCCGGTCGACGAACAGCCGCCGTGGACGCGCGGCTGGTTCGTCGCCCTGCTGATCGTCCTCCTGGCCATCGTGATCATCGGGGTCGTGAGCCTGCTCGGCGACGACGCGGGGGACCAGCCGAGGGCCGACGTGCCCGCGGGCGCGGGGACGCCCGAGGAGTCCGCCGAGCCCGAGGAGCCTGAGGACGAGGAGCCTCCCGACGACGCCGAGGACCCCGGGGCGGTCCTGGCCGTCTACCCGGAGTTCGAGGTCATGAACGACTCGGGGACCGGCGACGCCGTCGTCCCCCTGCCGGAGGGCGCGACCGCGGCCCTCGTCGCGGCCACGCACGACGGCGAGCGCGAGTTCACCGTCACGGTGGTCCACCCCGACGACCCGACCTCGAACGACGCCCTGGTCAGCGTGTTCGGCCCGTATTCCGGGGTGACCGCCTACGGGTTGTCGGTCGGTCCGCGCCCCCCGATCGGCCTCGAGCCGCCGGTCCTGGAGATCTCGGCCGACGGCTTCTGGAGTGTCGGGATCGCCCCGGTCGCCTCTGCCCCGATGCTGAGCCTCCCGGCGTCCGGGACCGGCGACGCGGTCTTCCTCTACGAGGGGGACGCGGTGGAGTGGGCGGTGACGCACAGCGGGGTGGGGGACTTCGTCGTCGCGCAGTACGGCGGTGCGACCCCCGGCGTCCTGGCCAGGCAGACCGGAGCGTTCCAGGGCACCGTGACGCCCGAGCCGTTCCCCTCGCCGATCGTGATCAGGGCCGATGGGGCCTGGACCGTCGCTGGGGCGTGAGCGGGGAGATCACTGCCCGCTACGGAGCGCGGTGATCGGTTCGACGCTGGCCGCCTTCAGCGCGGGGTAGGTGCCGGCGCCCAGCCCGATCACGCCGCCGAGCAGCGCGGCCGCGATGACGATCATCGTGTCCAGGATCGGCGTCCACTCCTTGGCGATGCTCACGATCACCACGATCGCCACCCCGAGGGCGGCACCCACCAGCCCGCCGAGCAGCCCGATCACCCCTGACTCCATCAGGAACTGGTTGCCGATGTTGCCCTTGGTGGCGCCCAGGGCCCGGCGCAGCCCGATCTCGGCCGTGCGTTCCCGCACCGAGAGGAGGGTCACGTTCGCGATCCCCAGCGCGCCCACGAGCAGGGCGACCGCACCCAGGGCCAGGAAGATCGCGTTGATGTCCGCCTGGACGTTCCGCCGGACGGCCGAGCCCGCGGGCGGCACCTGCACCTGGATCGCGTCCGGGTTGTTCGGGTCCAGCGCGTAGGGTGCCTGGTCGGCGATCACGGGACCGGCACCGACCGCCATCCGCAGATGGGCCTGGTCCAGGCTCGCCAGGGCGAAGTCCGTGCGAGCGGTCCCGGTGGGCAGGATCACGGCATCGAGGAGGTCCGAGCGCCGCCTGACACTGTCGATGATGCCGATCACGGTGTAGGACCGCTCTCCGATGAAGATGGAGGGCTGCCGGTCGATCCGGTTCACGCCGAGGCGGACCGCCGCGCGGGCGCCGAGCACGACGACCCGGTCCCCGCGCTCGTCGTGGCCCGTGTCGAAGTACCGCCCGGTGACCACCTGGCCGCCCACCGCGTCGAGAAAGCCGCCAGTCGTCGCGAGGACCTGTGGCGCGGCCGTCGCGGGCGCCGACGGGTCGTTGACGGGGACCGCGGTGATCCGCAGGTCGCCGACGTTCACGGTGCCGATGCCACCGGCGGCCTCCACCCCGGCGATCCGCATCAACCGGTCCTCGACGTCCCAGGGGATCCGTCCCGTCGCCCGCTCACCTCCGGCGGTCCTGGCGGTGGAGGGCTCGACGACCACCTGGGTCGCCGCCACCGCGTCGAAGGTGCGCGCGATCTGCCCGGCGGCGGTCTGCGCGAGTCCGACCGTGACAACGAGGGAGCCGATGCCCAGCACGGTCCCGATGATGGTGAGCACCAGACGGCCGGGGCGGGCGCCGATCCCGTGGGCGGCCTCGGAGACCAGGTCGCGGAGCCCGAAGTGGTCGAGCGTGTGGCCCCGCGGGGGCACCGAGCCCTCCGGGCGGCGCCGGATCCTCGCGCCGAGGCGGCGCAGGTCGGGGCGGGGCAAGCGGCGGCGGCGCAGGCTTGGGACGCGCATCACGCCACCTCGCTCAGCGTGCCGTCGGTGATCCGCACCTGGCGTTGCGCGCGGGCCGACACCTCGGGGTCGTGGGTGATGACCACCAGGGTGAGACCGTCGGCGTGCAGCTCGCCGAACAGGTCGAGCACGCCCGCGGAGGTGGCCGAGTCGAGGTTCCCGGTGGGCTCGTCCGCGAGCAGCACGTGCGGGGAGGAGATCACGGCGCGAGCGATCGCGACCCTCTGGCGTTCGCCGCCGGAGAGCACCGTCGGCATGAAGTCGAGCCGGTGGCTGAGCCCCACCCGCTCGAGTGCGGCGAGCGCGCGGTCCCGGCGCTCCGAGCGCGGCACACCGCTGTACAGCGTGGCGAGCAGCACGTTGTCCAGCACGGACCGGTGGGGGAGCAGGTGGAAGGCCTGGAAGACGAAGCCGATCCGGCCTCCGCGCAGGGCGGCACGGTCGGCCTCCGAGACGGTGGCGGTGGAGACCCCGTCCAGCAGGTAGTCGCCCGCGGTCGGCCGGTCGAGCAGCCCCAGGATGTGCAGCAGAGTCGACTTGCCCGACCCGGAGGGGCCGATGACCGAGACGTACTCGCCGCGCTGGATGGTCAGGTCGACCCGGCGCAACGCGTCCACCGGGGGCGTCCCCGGGAACGACCGGGTGAGTCCGCGAAGGTCGATGACCGGCGGCTCGGCGACGGCCGGCGCGGGCACGGGCACGGGCGCTGCGGCGGGCGTCGGGCCACCCATCGCCGACAGCTGGGTCATCCCTCGGCCTCGGCGCCCTCGGGCTCGGCGGGCTCCTCTTCGTCGACGTCGGCGTCGTCCTCCGGCTCCGACGGGGCCTGCTGCGCGGCGATGCCGATGACCACCCGGTCGCCCACCTCGAGCGACCCGTCGATGCCCTCGACCTCCACGAACCCGGCGGCGGCCAGGCCGAGCCGCAC